>Ga0209949_1000025_pt1 | contig 94058 bp, 61 predicted proteins | sample SalPonC_black_MG_FD_185711 | JGI IMG/M metagenome (GOLD analysis project Ga0209949, IMG submission 185711) | Salt pond soil microbial communities from South San Francisco under conditions of wetland restoration - Salt Pond MetaG... | ecosystem: Environmental > Aquatic > Marine > Intertidal zone... | reverse complement strand
CCTTACAGTAACCTGTTGGCTCCCATGCCCGACGACTTTTGGCCCAAGTGGCGTGACTACGAGGAGTTCGGCGGCGGTATCCTCTCTGACTGGGGTGCACACATGTTCGATATCGCTCAGTGGGGGATGGGTATGGATGATACCGGTCCCGTCGAACTGATTCCGCCTACCGGTCCTAACGCCAAACGCGGTCTGCGCTTCCGCTATGAGAACGGCTTAGAAATGGTGCACGAAGATTTCGAACGCGGCTGGGCCGTGCGCTTCATCGGCTCGGAAGGCCGGCTCGACGTCAGCCGCCAGTTCCTCGATTCCGATCTCCCGGCCATTGTGGATAAGGAGATCGGCGACAATGAACTGCGCCTGTACCATAGCGACAACCACTATCAGGACTGGATAGACTGCATGAAGACCCGTGAGCGCCCCATCTGCGATGTAGAGACCGGCCACCGTACAGCGACGATATCCAATATCGCCAATATTGCGTACAAGCTGCGGCGACCCCTGCAGTGGCGCCCGGATAAGGAGAAGTTTAAAGGAGACGGGGAGGCCAATCGCTTGTTGGGTAAAAAGTATCGCAAGCCGTATAAGGTGCGCAAGGCTTGATGTTGTTGCTCGCTAAAACGGATTGCGTCACCCCAAATGGTGCGTTCTAATTCGTGCGGGTTGGGTTGCCGGGGCCTCCGGCCCGGTCGCCTGTGGGGATCGGGGTGCTGCTGCACCCCTCTTGTGGGGGCTCGGTCACTTCGCTCCCTCGCTGAGGGGAGGGTTTGCCGAGGCGCCTCCACGGCTAAGCAACCCATCAGCGAGGCGATAGCCGAGCCCCCACAAGAGCCGCCAGCAGGCGGCTCTCCCCACAGTAAGCCGGGCCGGAGGCCTCGGCAACCCGAACACTCGAGAAACCACTTATTATTTACCTTTTCAGATGCTCAATAAAGTGTTAAATGGCGGCCCCCGGTACACAACTTATCGGTGATATTGTTTAAATTACAAAACAATGTTTGGATGAAATCCAAATCCCGACGAACACCATGAGCCGTAAAATCCTATTCCCCCTGTTATTGTGTTTGCTGCTAGGTGGTGTGTACCTGCTGGAGCGAACCGTTTTTCAATCCTATTCCGGAGCGATTGATGAGGCATTGTTGCCACATGCCGAGCAGTTTGTAGCGGAAGCGGCGAGGCGTGGGATGGATGTTGATTTAGATGAGCTTACGCTTGTCTTTAACAATGTGATGATCGAGGTGGATAGTCAGTCTTTTTGCGGCTATACGCATACACTGGGTACTGAAGCGCCGCCTTATGTCGAGATATCCCGGCCTTGTTGGGACGCTTACTCCGACCAGCAACGCGAGATCCTCGTTTTTCATGAACTGGGACACGCCCTGCTGCAGCAAAGGCACCGCAATGAGCGCCTGCCCAGCGGTTCCCTGGCCAGTCTGATGAACAGCCTTAATACCTTTAGCGTATACGATAAGTTCACACTTCCTAAGCGGGAATATTATCTCGATGAACTGTTCCTGGAAGAAGCGACGCTGCCCGATTGGGCTTCCGCCAAAACGGAAAGACATCCCTGGTTTCTGGATCCCTACCCACTGGACACCACCTGGCAGTTCAAAGGCCCCGGGTCGCTGGTCAGCGGAGAAAAGTACGGCGATGAAGCAGGAGCTAGAGCCTACGCCCTCAAAATAGAAGTACCCGAGCGTAGCCCCCTGGAACAGCCGGTCTTCTGGCGGCACATCACCAGCCATCCCAAAATCCCGGAAGGCACCAAACTCGTCCTGCGCGCTAAAATCCATCTCGACGGCGTCACCGGCCCCGGCGTCGCCCTGGCGGTACGCGGCGAGCATTTTCTCTCCGGCGAATCGCCGCTCAATTTTTCCACCAAAAAAGAAACGACGCTCAACGGCAACGGTTATCAGTCTATCGAACTGGTTGTCACCGACTACTTCCCCGACGGCATCAATGCCCTCTACGTTTTTCTCATCATGCAACCCGGCTCTACCGGCACCGCTTACTTCGATGATGTCGTGCTGGAACAGTACCGGTGAAGATAAGATCAAATGATCCTCTTTATTTGCTGCTTAGGGTTACTTTCTGTCTGATATTGAAATAATCCAGGAGTTCTCCTTCGGCGCCATCTTCCTGGGAATCGGATTTACTGGGGAGGTGTATTTACCAGCATGGTACTGCAAACTGCCCCTACAGTGCCAGCGCCTCCGCCGCCTGCTCATACTCCTCCGGACGTACATAGATGACATAGCCGTAACTTCCCTGCCCGTTGGTGACCCCGTTGGAAGCGTAGACGTTCACCTTTGCCCGGTACAGCAGTTTGTGGATATCGACCAGCGCGCCGATTTCGTCTTTGCCCTGCACGATGAAGGCCCGGTGCGGGCCGATGAGTTCCAGACCGGCTTTTTGGGCCTGGTCCTTCAGCTCAATGCTGTCTGCCGGAAAAATGGTCAGCTGGGTATGATCGGGCCCGGTGGGCATGGCGGCAAAAGCCAGCAAGTTGATGCCGAGATCAGAGAGATCCTCCAGAATCTGATAAGCTTCACCGGGGCGGTCCGGGACGTTGGCGTAGAAATAGTCGACGCGGCGGATGTTGTAGGACATGGTTGTTTGTTTACCGTTAGCAAATTCGATATGCTATATATTAACATTTGGGAATGGGCCGTAGTTTGACCCCGCGTTTCCTGTTCCCACTATCTGTTGAAAATTGGGGACGGCAATTTTGTGTGTACAGAATGGAACTAATAGAACTAGCAATACATAACTTTAAAAGTTTTTCTACAGTTCGATTGACGGATTTTGCAAGTTAGATATCCTTTTTCTATATAAATAAAAACTGAAAGCAATATATAGGCAACTCCTTTACAAGGTGCAATGAATTGTATTTTTACGTTTATAATTTTTATTTTATAAAGAGTTGAAAACGAGTATTTTTTTACTCGAAAACAGCTTGTTTTGTATCGTGATAATTGTGTTTTAAAGAAAAAAAACCTATTTTTAGAAAAGTCAAATCTTACAACGAATCTTCCTCACAGCTATAATAATGCAAGGTCGTTTTTCAACGAGGTGCATTTCATCCTTTTGTTCTCTTTGCTATTGATCCCATAGAACGGTCATTTACGAAAAATAAGAATCAGGATCTCCAACAGGGACTTTGCTCTGACTGGGAAATCATCTAGTGGCGAAACCACCAGGCCTTCGCATTCTTATTTTATTGATCCGATTGAATGGAGAATCTTCTCAATTCAATATAGGTATACTAAAAATTTATAACCCAAAAAATCAAACATGAAAAACAAAGAACCACCCTGCTGTTTGATGAGGACCTCACCGGTGTAGCTTCTATTGGCCCTCATTCTATCATTTCCAAAATTTAATTCATCATCCTATACAAGAATCCCTGGAGAGACTTCTTGTGACAGGTGAATAATGCCTGATGGTAAGCTTCAGCCTTATGCTGACGTCGGTATGATTTGAATTATAACATTACTTATGCTATCTATTTAACCAAACAAATACTTATTACCTATGTTAAACCTCAACTTTCAGAGAAAAATGGTCCCCCTGCTTAGGGGAAGCCTGCTTACAGCACCTCTCTTTCTCCTGCTTTTTTGGTCGATGCCTGCGATTGGGTATGGGCAGTGTACGGGGGAACCGTCTGTCACACCAATGTTAGTTTCCGGTAACCCAGATGAATGTGAACCTGGGTTCAGGGTCGAACCTCCGGAGAGCGGTACATATCAGGATGAAGGCGTGACCGTAAATGTCAGTATTTCCAGCGATGGAGTTTACCTGACCTGGAGTTCGGACTATCCGATTCATAAGGTCGTACTTAAAGGCGGTAACGGAGCCAACATTTATGACTACGGTTCCGATGGATCCTGCGGGGATCAATGCCTCGTCTCACCGAATAATAATTCAGGTGACCCAGCTGAGATCAGCCACATCGATTTTTGCTTCACAAGGCCTCAAGTCGATTGTCCTCCGCCCGTTGAACTCGAATGTGACGAGTCTACCGATCCCAGTAATACCGGTGAACCTACGGTGACACCCGAACCCTGCTCCGGGGGAGTTTCCTACAGTTGGAGTGATAATCGCACCGATGGTTCCTGCCCCCAGGAATACACCATCACCCGTACTTTTACTGTGCAGGTCGCTTCCTTCCCTCCCTTAACCTGTACACAGACTATCACCGTAGTAGACAATACTCCGCCCGTTATTTCTCCTCCGGACAATGTCACCATCGAATGCGATGAACCGACCGATCCTTCTAATACCGGCATGGCTACCGCTACGGATAAATGCGATCCCTCACCGGTAATTACATGGAGTGATTCGGAAGAAACAGGAGATTGTCCGCAGGAGAAGACGATTACGCGGACGTGGACGGCCAGGGATGCTTGTGGTAATGAGGACAACCGTGTTCAGATAATTACAGTGGATGATTCAACACCCCCGGTTCTTACAGGCTGTCCGGAACAAACGGAAGTAACGGTAGAATGCGGAATTGAAAAAATACCAGAAATACCTACAGTTATAGCCAATGACGATTGTGAAGGTAAGATTGAAGTTGATTTTGACGAGGACATCACCCCGGGCGACTGTGGTAAAACCGAAACGATCGTACGGACGTGGACGGCGACGGATGCTTGCGAAAACACTGCTTCTTGTAGTCAGACGATTTACGTTGTGGACAATACGGATCCGTATTGTAGAATTGTTGGAGATTTACCGGAGGTTATTTGTGGAGAACCTGTACCGGATTTAACTGTGGAGGTATCTGATGAATGCTCGGAGACTGGAGATATTGATGTAAAACAAACTAAAATAACGAGTGGAAGTTCAGTTACTGTTATCGTTACTGTTACAGACGCGTGTGGAAACGAATGTTCTCGTGAAGTTACCTTCGCCTGCACTCCCCCCGACGTCGGCTGCGCCTACACCCCGGGCTACTGGAAGAACCATCCGGAGGATATTTGCCAGGATAAAATCGTCATAAAACACGATGACTGCTCTGTAACCATAGATGTAAGAGAGGCCCTGAATGGTAATGGTAGCAATCCCTGGGTTATTCTCGCCCGCGCCTACACGGCTGCTTACCTAAACATCAACTGTGCAGACGCTAGCTCAAGCTGTATCGATGATGAATTAAGTGCTGCGAGAGGTTTACTATGCGGAACTTCCGAAGCTGAGGCAGCAAACTTAACGGGAGATGCTCGCGATACATGGACCGAACTGGCCGACAAAATCGATAAGTTTAACAACGGCGAAGGCGGTGAGGGTTGCGCAGTCGAATGCGATGAACCCTTGCGCTTGGTAACGGACCAGTCAATGTCGAGCACCCTTTATCCCGAGCTGAACTACCGGGGCGGCATCGGCACCCGGGTCTTCCCGAATCCGTTCACCAGCGAGGCCAACATCCAGTTTGCCCTGACCTACGACAGCCAGGTGACGGTAGAGGTCTTCAACCTCTCCGGACAGCGCGTGGCTATCCTCTTCAGAGGAACGGTCGATGCCCAGGTTGAACAGCAGCTGCGCTTCCAGCCCAGCGGCGAAGAGAGCGGCGTATTCCTCTATCGCATCACTACCGATCAGGAGGTCGTCTCCGGACGATTGATCTCCCAGCGACGTTAGAAAGCCCGACAAAACAGGTAAGCTTTGGTTTACCTGAATAGATTGGCGGAACGAGGCAAACAGCTTCGTTCCGCCTTTCTTTGTTTGCCCTGGAGTGGGGAGCGCCGGCACTACGCGCGGCTGCCTGAGGGGATCGGGGTGCTGCTGCACCCCTCTTGTGGGGACTCGGTCGCTATGCTCCCTCATTGAGGGGAGGGCAGGGCCCGGGAAAACCCAGCTATCCCGCCCCTCAGCGAGGCGATAGCCGAGCCCCCACAGCCCTGAAGCAGCAGCTTCAGGGCCCCCACAAGCTAGCAGCGCGTAGCGCCGACACCCCCCACGCGCGCTGGGTGAAGGATGATCGTTCATGCTAAATCTTCAGCACCTTTCCTGTTTCCACAAATTCCCGTCCCGTATCCAGTGCGCTTCCCCTGATCCGGTAAAAATACACCCCCGCCGGCAGGTCGCCGATATCGTAAGAGCGGGTAGTCGACTGCCCGGCCCGCAGGTCGCTTTCCAGCGGGCGGACCAATTGCCCCTTGGCATTGTACAGGTCAATAGAGAGGCGGATAGGGGAGGGAAGCGTCAGCTCGAAGGAGAGCAGCCCGCGGACCGGGTTGGGCGAGACGAGGATGTCAAGCCTGGCTGGCGGAGGCGGCGTACTTCCCGGTTCCAGCAGGTCAACTTCGTAAACCCCGCGGCCGTGGGTGGCCGCCCGCAGGCGGCGGTTGGCGGGGGAGTAGTTCAGGTGCAGCACCATGGCGGCTTCGGGCATCCCGCGGCCGTGCAGCTGCCAGCTGCCGCCCTCGTCGAAGGAGACGAAGACGCCCAGATCGTTGCCCAGGTAAAGGTGTTCCGGATTAAGCGGGTCGATAAATAATGTGCCGGCCGGCAGGTCGGGCAGACCGTTGGTGAGGGGCTCCCACGACTGGCCACCGTTCTTACTGCGGTAGAGGTGTGGTGTACCAAAGCCGGCAAAAGTGATATACACGACGGCAGGATCATTCGGATGCAGTACGATGTCGGTAGCAATGCGATCGGGCAGGCCTTCCGGCATGGTCCAGGTACTTCCGCCGTCCCGGCTGCGCCACACCTTTGCCGTTCCGCCGGCCAGGGGAGCAGTGCTGAGGTAGATCAGCTGTTCGTCCTTTTCGCTCAGGGCGATGGTGATAATGGGGTTGTTGGGATCAATGGGGGCGGAAGAAGTCGCCGACCAGCTCTCACCGCGGTTGCGGGACAGATGCAGGCGCTCGGCGCCGGCGTAGATCACATTGGGATGCACGGGCGACAGCTCGTAGGGTGCGCTGAAGGCCCGGCGCTCGCCTTTGGAGGAGGTAATGGCCAGGGACTGGAATGACTGCCCACGGTCCTCGCTGCGGTGCAGGTTCAGGTTCTGAGAGGAGGCAAAGAGGATATTGTCATCGATAGGGGAGATGGCGGTCGACATGCCGTCGCCGCCCACCACTTTCTGCCAGGCCGGCTCACCGCGGTAGATGACGGTGGCATTGTCCTGCAGGCCGCCCATGGCTAGCTCCGGGTCGGTGGCGGAGCTGGAGAATTTGGCGTAGAACTGGCTGGTCTGGTAACTGCCGTTGCGCCCGGCCCAGGTGTCGCCGCCGTCTTCCGAGACAAAGACGCCGCCGTCGGTAGCCAAAAAAATAATGTCGGGGTCTTCGGGATGGTAATAAACGGCGTGCATATCGGCATGGGCGTAGCGGGGTGGTCCTTCCGGCCCACCCACCGGCGGTGTGGCGCCGGGCTCCCAGAGATCCCATCGGGAAACCTGGGTAAGGCTCATACCCCCGTCGCTCGACCGATGCGCGTCTATGCCTACGTACAGGAGCCGGTCAGGATCGTCGGGATGGACAGCTACCTCGTGAGAGTACCAGCCCTGGTAGCGCGCGACGTTTTCGGTATTAATGAGTTCCCAGTTGTCGCCGCCGTCGATCGACTTGTACAAGCCGATGCTGGCGGTCTGGCTGGCTACGGAGGCATAGATCACATCGGGATCGGAAGGGCTGATGGCCAGCATGGTCTTGCCCCGGTAGAAATCGATAATCCCCTGATCGAGTTTTTGAAAAGAACGGCCGCCATCGGTAGAGCGATACACGCCGCGGTAAGGGCTGTTGAGACTACCGTAGGCGACAAAGAGGCGGCTGGTGTCCGCCGGGTCAAGTTCCAGGTCCATAGCCATGCGCAGGGGATGAGCGTTGCGCCAGGTGAAGCCCGCATCGTAGCTGGTCAGGAGCCCTTCCGTGGTGGCGGCGAAAACCGTTCGCGGATTCTCCGGATTGATGATGATCTCCCAGACGCCGCGCTGCTCGGTCTGCGTCCAGTCGAGCGAGGGGCGCCAGCTGCGGCCCCCGTCGGTCGACTTCAGAATGCCGATGCCGTAGCTGCCCCGCGTGAAACGCTGCACGATGCCTGGATAGGCGGCTTCGTAGTTGTACACTTCCCCTGTACCGATGTACATAATATTCGGGTTGTTAGGATCAATAGCGATACTCGATACCGCCAGCACCGGGTAACCGGTGGAGACGGGCGTCCAGGCTTCGGGGCCTTTGCCCGCTGTGGTCGTTTTCCACAATCCGCCACTCGCCGAGCCGGCGAAGATGATATCCGGATTATCCGGATGAAAGGCCAGGCAGAGCGTGCGGCCGCCCACGTTTTTTGGACCGAGCGATTGCCATTCGGGCAGCTCATTCCGCAAAATCAAACTGCGATGCGACTGGAAAGCTTCATGAAGACGGTCGGAACGCAGGCGCCCTTCCGGGTAGGCCCGCTGGAAGACCCACCAGTCGAGCGCCTGGGCCGCGCCGCTCTGTGGGACGGGCTCCGGATGCCGGCAGGCGTTGAGCATGAACAGGAGAAGAAGGGAAAGGTGTAATAAAATTGCTTTTTGTTGCATGGTTTCAGTTCAACTAAGTTTCCAAATACATGTTCGTCGAGATTTCCAAACGCTATGTTCGTCGAGGTTTCCAAACGCTATGTTCGTCGAGGTTTCCAAACCTCGACGCTCTATCCTGCGGACTTTAACCGGTATTACGCTATGCTTAACCTGTTCGTCGAGGTTTCGAAACCTCGACGTTCTATCCTGCGGTCTTCGACCGGTATTACACTGTATGTTCGTCGAGGTTTCCAAACCCAGACATTCTAACCTGCGGACTTTAACCGGTATTACGCTATGCTTAACCAATTTCCGACCGTATTATTATTTTGGTCAAAAATCAGTTTTTTCTGAATAACAAAAACAGCAAAGCGCTGATTTTGTCGCCTTATACATCCCCTGATGATGATTCCCGCTATTCTCCGAGCCGGCCTTCTGGCAACTCTGTCCGACACTTCTTATCTTCGCACTGAATACGCTAACAAAAAGCACCTATGAACGAAGCAGCGCTGGCCGACTTGTTTTACCGGGAAGTAGCGAAGATCGACAGAAACGAGGAACTGGAGCCGGTCGTCAAAGTAAAGGCCCTGTACCGCCTGCTCGGCCTGCTCTTCGTCGAGGTGACCAAACAGGAGCGCTTTCACTTTTCCACCCTCTTCGCCCGCATCGCCTACGCGGGGCACAAGCACGGCCTCGATAAACGGGAGCAATTTTACATTCATCACTTTCGCAAACGCGCCGGGGAATTGCGGGAGGACAGGCTGGAGCCCGAAGAAGTGGAAGAGATTTACGCCCTGGGTCTGAAAACCCTATGTACCTGTATTGCCGGTTTGCTCAAGGTACCGCTTCCGCAAAATACAGGACTGCAAATACCGGCTCGCTGGCCGGCGCTGGTCGCCCCGGTAGACATCCAGGCCTTCAAGGCGAAAGCCCGGGTGGTGGTCCTGGAGGATGACGCCGCAGCCCAGCAACTGCTGGTGCGCGACGAGGAGCAGCCGCAGGATATCCTCCGCGTGCAGTACGGGCTGCCGGAACGCAACGAAAATTTTAATCCCACCATCAGAACGATCCGCAAAGTCTTCGGACTGCCGGTGACGCTCAACCTGCTGGATGTGGAGATCGACACCCAGGGCGTCTACCGGCCGCGCGCCTTCGTCGTGGAGCCCGACTACCTGGTTGATGTGACGGCCGTCGCCGAATGCTTCAAACCCGACGGCGCCGAGCCCTGGCTGCACCTGCTGAAGAAATTCCTGCCCTTCCCGGTGACCAAGTACCTGGTCATCGGAAATATCGCCAACTTCTTTCTGGATGAGCTGCTCGGCAATCCCGAAGCTACGTTCAAAGAACTCTTCCCCCAGGTTTTCCAGCTCAATCCCCTGGCTTTCTGCCTCTTTTCCGACCGGGAGATCCGCGAAATCATGCAGACGGCACAGGGCCACTTCGTCAACCTGAAGCGCGTCATCCTCCGGGAATTTCCCGAACAGGGCATCGATCCGGCGCACGCTTATCTCGAACCTTCATTTTATTCTGAGCTCTACGGCTTGCAGGGGCGTCTCGACCTTTTTTACCAGCACCAGGATAAATCCGCAATCGTGGAATTGAAGAGCGGCAAACCTTTTATGCCGAACCGCCATGGGCTGAGCAACAATCACTTCACCCAGACGCTGCTCTACGACCTGCTCATCCGATCGACCTTTGGCCATAAAACAGATCCGGTCAATTACATCCTCTACTCCAGCCAGCAGGAGCAAACGCTGCGTTACGCCCCGCGGCTGAAAGCTCAGCAGTACGAGGCCCTGCAGCTGCGCAACCAGCTGCTGGCCATCGAGCGGCTGCTGACCAGACTGGGCGAGCCGGGCGAAGACCTGCTCGTACAGGGACGCCGCCTATTCGGACGCCTGCGCCCCAGCCGCTTCCCGCAGGCGCGCGGCTTTTTCCGCAACGACCTGGCCGACTTTGCCGGCGCCTTCAGCAAGCTGGATGAGCTGGAGCAGAAGTATTTCACCGCTTTCGCCGGCTTCATCGCCCGCGAGCATCGCCTGGCCAAAACGGGCGTGCAGGGCCTGGAATCGCTCAACGGACAGGCTTCCCTCTGGCTCAACGAGCTGGAAGATAAAACCGACAGCTATGACATCCTCAACCATCTGCGCGTACGCGACAATCACGCCCGCGAAGCCGAACCGCTCATCGTCTTCGACAAAACGGAAGATACGCACGGACTAGCCAATTTTCGCGAAGGCGATATCGCCGTCCTGTATCCCTTCGACGCGGAATCGGAGTCGGTACTGTCCAACCAGATTTTCAAATGCACCATCCTGGAGCTGGGCAAGGAGACGGTAACCGTACGCCTGCGCTCGCGGCAGTTCAACGACGATCTCTTCGAGCGCTACGACCGCTGGAACCTGGAACACGACCTGTTCGACAGCGGCTTCCTATCGCTGTACCGGGGCTTGTACGAATTTGCCACCATCGATAAAGACAAACGCGACCTGCTGCTGGGCCGCCGCCCGCCCCGCGAAGGCAGTCTGCCCCCCTGCCAGCCACCTGTTGAACTGACCGACGAGCAGCAAGATATCTTCAAACGCATCCTGGCCGCCGAGGACTACTTCCTGCTCTGGGGACCACCCGGCACCGGCAAGACCAGCATGATGCTCAAGCACCTGGTCGGTTACCTGATGGACAATACCGAAGAGCACCTGCTTCTGCTGGCCTATACCAACCGCGCCGTCGATGAGATCTGCGAGGCCATCGAAGCGCTCGGGGAAGATATGCGGGACCACTACCTGCGCATCGGCTCGCGCTACTCCACCGCCGAACGCTTCCGCGGGCAGCTGCTGCGCGCCAAAACGGAACAGACGAGCTCGCGGCAGGAACTGCTAGATATCATAAAACGGCACCGCATTGTGGTGGCCACCGTCGCCTCCATCAGCAACCGGCCGGAACTGATGGAACTCAAGACCTTCGACCGCGTCCTGATCGACGAGGCTTCCCAGATCCTGGAGCCGCTGCTGGTCGGTCTGCTGCCCCGCTTCCGCCGTTTCGTTCTCATCGGCGATCACAAACAATTACCGGCGGTAGTGGTGCAGGACGGCGATAATTCCCAGGTCTTTGACCAGGATCTGCAGCGCCTGGGACTGGCCAATCTGCGCAACTCTCTCTTCGAGCGCCTCTACAAGCGCTGCATCGACGCCGGCTGGGACTGGGCCTTCGCCCAGCTGAGCCACCAGGGACGCATGCACCGCGACATCATGCACTTTCCTAACGAACACTTCTACGCGGGCAGCCTTAAAATTCTCCCCGAAGCACTGCCCTTCCACCGCCGCCAACTGGCTGATATTGAGTTCCCGGCTCTTGCCAAGGGCGAAGAATTATCGCAACAGCTGCTCAGCCGCCGCGTATTGTTTTTACCCACCTTAGTCGATGAAGGCAGCGTCACTCAGAAAACCAACCGCCATGAGGCGGAACTGATCGGCCGGCTCATCGTCGCTTTCCGAACCCTGTACGAGGCCGGCAGTCGCGCCTTCGGGCCGGAAAGCATCGGCGTCATCACGCCCTACCGCGCCCAGATCGCCCAGATCCGCCAGGTGCTGGAAGAACAGGGTATGGACCCTGACGAGCTGACCATCGATACCGTGGAGCGCTATCAGGGCGGTGCCCGCGACATCATCCTCATCTCGCTGTGCACCAACGGCATCGAGCAGCTCACCTCGTTGGTCTCTCTCTCCGAGGAGGGCGTCGACCGCAAGCTCAACGTCGCGCTCACGCGGGCGCGCGAGCACCTGGTGGTAGTCGGGAACCCGGAGCTGCTGCGACGGAACGGGGTGTACGCGGAGTTTCTGAAGTACTATGCTCCGGAAACAGCGGAATAAAGGCGCGCAAAGCAAGCAAGACGGCTGTACTGGCTTGTTGTTATGGCACGCGGAGGCGCAGAGGGCGCAGAGAATGAGGCCGACCTTGCTTTTTCACTAAAAAGCCCTGTTGGTAAAGGCGTGCAAAGCAAGCAAGACGGCTGTACTGGCTTGTTGTTATGGCACGCGGAGGCGCGGAGGGCGCAGAGAATGAGGCCGACCTTGCTTTTTCACTAAAAAGCCCTGTTGGTAAAGGCGCGCAAAGCAAGCAAGACGGCTGTACTGGCTTGTTGTTATGGCACGCGGAGGCGCAAAGAGCGCAGAGAAGGGTGGCTTTTGACTAAAAAGCTCTTTAAACTTAGCGACCTCAGCGGCTCTGCGTGGGATCTGTTGGTCGAGGTTTAGAAACCTCGACGAACAGCGCTGCTGCAACGTAACGATAAGGCGCAGAGAAAAGCCGCTTTCCCGGAAAAGGGTCGGATAGCTTGCAAATATGGCTTTTTGGGACTACATAGTTAAAAAAAAACATATTTTAACATCGCCCAGCCAGTGTAAAACCCAGCACCATGAACAGTAAGCATCTAATTCCGGTCTTTCTTTTCCTTTTCTTCTTTTTTCATTGTGAAAAAGAAAACACTATTGTGCCGACGGATCCGGAGCCGCCCCGGGATTCCACGAATGTGGTCTCACCTCCGGATACAAATAGCAGTGAACCAGGCGATACGACCACCACGGCGCCCCCGGATACAATATACAGCGCATTCGGAGCCTATTTCCCCCTCGCCGAGCATCACCGGTGGTTGTACGAATCGCGGTATATACAATATGACGATGTCAACCTGACCGTCGATACGACCCTCAGTTACCCGGAATTATCCGTACTGAAGGATACCATTGCCGCAGGCAAGCAATATATCAAGCTCAGCGATCACCTCTATATCCGGGTTCAGGACGGCTGGTATTTCCAGTACTTCCGCTCACCGGAAGACGGCAGTAATAACGAGTGGATATTTCTGGACGAAAACGCTGAACCGGGCACAAGGTGGACGACTGACACGGTACGGTACGAGGACCATCCGGTGGAGGGGCCGGTGTATGTTTACTTCGCTTATGAGCTTGTAGAAAAAGAAGGTACGCTGGAAGTAAACGGGATCACTTATAAGCAGGTGATCACTGTGTTCGAAGATCGCTATATGAAGTTGGGAGAAAAGCCTTTTGATGATAATATTTCCCGCCGCATCTTTTACTACGCCAGAGATATCGGTTTAATCCGGGAAGAGTGGGAGGGATTCAATGTAAAATATGAACGGGATCTTATTGAGTTTGAGACAGATTAACGGCTGGGTTTCAGACTGGGTAGCATAGAACTGCCAGTTTTTTTTGAAAACTGGCAGTTCTATGCTTTGGACTGTCGGCTGCTTACTCCCTCCTGCTCACACTAAGCTCCCGCCATCCGGTCTCCTCATCCTCTTCCCGGGTGAAGATCAGTTCCTTACATTCTCCGATGACTATTTCGGCGGTAGTGTAGACGAGATTTTCCTCGAGCAGGTGACCGCCGGTGGTGCGACCCCGGCTGTCGCTGATGCAGAGGTGCAGGTGCACCCCGTGCCGGCTGACCGTGCCGGCGAGGCTGACGATCTCGAAATAGCCCTTGGCCATGACGCCGTCGGGCCGGTTGGCGAAGCGCAGGTGGGTCTGGGTCAGGCTGCCTACGCCGGTCATGATCCAGCCGGCTTCGATGTTTTGCTCTATGGCGTAAGCCTGAATTTCTTTTCGCAGGTCCTGCCCGGGCTGCAGGCGGAAAGCGTGAATTTGTAAGTGGTCCTCGTGCATAACTGGTTTCATTGAATGGGTTAAGGACTTATGAATTATTCAGCTATTCTGTTTGGTCACGCAGGGCTTTTGTTGAATAAAGTACATTTCTTGGGAAATGGTTTGTGGAAATGTACGGAAAAATTGTTTCTCCAGGTAGCACGGGCTTTCAGCCTGTTTCGCTTCAGGTTTACCGGCCTTTAGGTGTGCTGATTACCCATAAGTCGGTTTGGGGCCACTTCTACGGTTCATCCCCGCCCTCGTCCAAGCCTGGGCGGGGAGGAACAGAAGAACAGAGGAACAGAAGAACAGAGGAACAGAAGGACAGAAGAACAGAAAAACAGAAGAACAGATGAAGTTAGCCCAATCCCCGTCATCGGGGTGCATTTGACAAAGCGCGGGAGCGGTTGAAGAGCCGGCAACGTTTGGGTGGTAAAAGTGTGGTTGGCCGATTCCGGAAGAAACAACTCAATCCGGGAAGCCAGTTTAGGAAATTGAAGAAATCTATTCGGAAGTGATAAAGCTAAAGTTAAAAATTGCGAGCCTATTACGGAATTAAAAATACCGGATCTAGCGTTTAAATCGGGATAGTCGTTTCGTCCAGCATCCAGCATCCAGCATCCAGCATCCAGCATCAAGAACCCAGCACCATGCTCCTCACCTCCGCCACCAGCCAGTTCCCCGTCAGCGCCGATATCACCCGGAACAAGAATCATATCCTGCAGCAAATGGAAGAGTCCGCTTTCCGGAAAGCCGGTGTCATCCATTTCTGCGAAGGCAGTCTATCCGGCTACGCGGGCGTGGATTTCGAGTCATTCGATGGCTTCGACTGGTCCCTGCTCCGCGAAAGCACTCTGGAGATCATGGAGCGGGCCAAAGACCTGAAATTATGGGTCCTCCTGGGCTCAGCTCATCCCCTGAGTGAAGGACACAAGCCGCACAACAGCGTATATATCATCAATGACCGGGGAGAACTGCTCGATCGTTACGACAAGCGCTTCTGCGCCGGCGACGCCTCCGAGCAAAACGACGAACTGGCGCATTTCACACCAGGCAACCACTTCTGCATTTTTACTATTAAAGGTGTAAAATGCAGCGTGCTCATCTGCCACGAATACCGCTATCCCGAATTGCACAGAAGTCTGAAAAAGCGGGGCGTTGAGGTTTTCTTTCATTCCTTTCACGCCGGCAATATGGACCCGGAGCGCTGCGGCGCTATGGAAAAGCAGGTGGGGAAGGAGCTGCACCCCATCAATCCCGGCAAGACCCTGCCCGAGATCACCATGCCCGCCACCATGATCTCCTACGCCGCCAACAACGCCGTCTGGATCAGCTGCAGCAACACCTCGGCGCCGGAGAGCTGCTGGCCGGCTTTTATGGTGCGGCCGGACGGGGTCGTGCAGGGAAAACTCCGAAAGAATGAAACGGGTATTCTGGTGAGTGAGATCGACACGAGCAGGGCGTTCTACGATTCCACCCTGGCCTGGCGTGAGCGCGCTATAGCGGGCGTATTCCACAGCGGGACCTTGGTCCGGGATCCCCGCTCGGCGGAGCGGAAGACGTTGTAGAGCAGCCGGTTCCCTGGAATGTCCACCTGGCTTAATGTTGTCAGCTTTAGCGGTTTTGGGTACTTCTGCGATTGGATAATTCTCTGTTTCCCGCTTTTTTACTGAAAAGAGCGGGGAACAGTTGAAGTGGTGCAAAACCTTAAGTTGACGACATTGCCCTCTGGTTTCCTCTTCACTCCCTCGCCACCAACTCCTTCACTACTCCCATCATTACCGGCCCGGCCGCCGTATCCACCGACATGCTGGTGAGATAGGCCGAGTGCGGAATCTCGTTGGCGGCATCGAAAAAGCTCGGCTTGACGATATACCCCAGCGCGTCCATGCCCAGTCCGATGACGAATTTGGGGCCTTCTCCCGGCATCAGCGACTTGGAGGCCAGGGAGTGGGCCGGGCAGGTTTCGCCGGGATGGGTGATAAACTGCGCTTCGCCGATCGAGAAGTAAGCGATTTCCGTCGTGACGCTGTCGCTCAGTTCCCGTTGGATGACGCCGGCCTGCGACAATTGCCGGAAACCGGGGTTGGAGACGGGCATTTGGAAAATTTTGCTGTGGAAATGTATGCCCGTTTGCTCCATCCCGATGGCCTCCTCAAGGGCTGCCAGTACAGCATTTGCCAGACCTTGCCCCTTACTGTCCGCATTTTCAAAAGTCTTTTCCTGCCCCTCCGGCTGCACCCAGCCGCCGATGGCGCCCTGCAGAAAGAGGTTGGTTCCACCGACTGCAGCATCCAGGCTCCGGTACAGCCCGCCGGCAAAATCGGCGGAGACGAGGTCGCTGGCGGCGTCCATAAAGGTGGGGTGGCAGGCAAAGTTGGTCAGTGTAGCAATCGACTTGCCTTCCAGGTCGGTAAATTGTAATACAGTCAGCGCCCGGTCGAGCTCGCCGGGTTCCGAGATGTTGTATACCCAGCCCTGGCCATGGGTGGTCTCCGCGTAGCCTGCTTTGGCGGGTTGACGATTCTGCCAGGCGCGGACGATTTGTTCTGCCGCAGTGGTGATCAGCCGGTCCATATAGGCCGTATCGACACCGGAGTTAAGCTGATCAGAACCCCATAACCCAACGACATCGGGACCGGAGTGAGTGTGGGTCGAACTCATGACGATGTGCCCCGGATCGAAAGCCTGATCTTTCAAGTGGGCCGCCACCGCCTCCCGGATTTGCTCCAGCGCCGGATACAGCAACCCGATACAATCGAGGGTGAGTAGAGAAATGGCCTTACTGCCGTCACTGATGACGACTGCTTTCGCAAAAAGGGAGTCGTGCACGCCCGCAAAGCGACGGTTGGGCCGGTCGCCCGCAATGAAGCTGCCGGCAGGCGGGTTGATAGAAGCTGCTGAACTTCCCACAAAAAGAGAGGTGGAATCTTCAGCCGGCCCTTCACAGGCCATTATCCAGCAGGCCAACAACGCTATGAATAAAAGACGCATCATTTCTGGCTTTTTTCTGAAAGATACGCTTTTGCCCCAGTAGATTCCTGACTACCTTCCTGACTTTCTCCTGACTTTACCTTCTGACCTTCCCAGCTCCCCCTGTCTTTCCCTTATCTCCTCTTGACTTTCCCCCGCCTCCTCCAGGTATTTCCCGAACCGTTTCATCACCCACAGGTGGACCATCGCCTGGGTCATGATGTAGATGAACCAGGGGAGGGTAGGCACGAACTCGTGAATCGCCGCGATGATGTAGCGTCCGCCCAGCACGCGGCGGAATTCCAGCCAGCCGTAGTCACGCCGTTTGACGAGGGCGCCACCGACGATGTAGAACAGTTGGCGGTCGTCATCGCTGCGGTCGGGAATAAAGCGCAGTTGCAGCAGGTCCCAGAAGCCGAAGCGGAACTTGGAAGTTTCCCCTTCCTGCTCCACCCGGATCAGGTATCGGAAGAAGCGGGGTAGCCAGGTTTGATAGCGCCGCGCCACCCAGGTGGCGGTGTGGTTGCCGGGGTTGGGCAGGCGTTGTACGCTACGGACGGTATTTTGTTGTTCTTCCGCTTGTCGATGCGCGGGGAGCCGGGGAATGCTGTCTTTTTCCGTCAGCGCGCGGCGGGCGGCCGCTTCGTAGGGTTTGCGATCAGGGAATTCCTGCATCAGCCGGTTGGGTGATACCAGTAATTCGTAGCGCAAACTCTCAATAAGCGGAGAGACCAGCGTGGTGCTGGCGTCGGCGAATAGCGCGACCCAGAGTTTGGACAATCCTACGGAAAAGAAAGGCACCGGAAAGATGAGCCGGCGTTTATTGAGTAGTTCGGCTACTTTGCGCATCATATCGATGTAGGTAGTCGCCTCCGGACCGCCGATATCGTAGGTCTGCTCGCCGTAGGCCGGGTTGCCCATACAGTGACCGATAATGCGCAGCGTATCCTCCAATGCGATGGGCTGGGTGCGTGATTGCGTCCATTGCGGACAGGCCATCACCGGCAGGCGGCGCACCAGCTTCTCGATGATGCGGAAGGAAGAGCCGCCCGGGCCTACAATGATGCCGGCTCGCAGCACGGTTAGGGGAACGCTGCAGGAAGCCAGCGTCTGTTCCACTTCGTAGCGGCTTCGCAGGTGACGGGAGAAGCGGCTTTTGTCCTCGGGCAGGATGCCACTGAGGAATACAATTTGCTGGAGCCCGTTTTCCTCCGCGGCGCGGGCGAAGTTGTCGGCAAGCAGAATGTCGGTGTCGTCAAAGGTACCCTGGCTCAGCCTGGTGGAGGGTTGCATGGAATGAACCAGGTACAAGGCATAATCCGCCCCTCGCAGCGCTTCCATGGTGCTGGAAAAAGAGTAGAGTTCCACCTCTCGCCATTCTATATTGGGATCGGGGGGATCGGGCTGCATGGATCTGCGCGACAAGGCAATGAACTGATACTGGTCTTTGTATTTTTCCATAAACCAGCGACCAATAAACCCGGTGGCGCCGGCGATAGCTATAGTTGGTTTCATATCAACTCAACGGAGAGCAGGGCAGAAGGTTTTAAGGATGGGGAACCGTTCGGCCAATATAAACTATTCAAAATTCCCATCGTTTATAGCATGTTTAAATTTCGTTTTCGAGTTTCAAACGGATGGATTTTGTCTCTGGGTGAAGGTTTTTAGAGGGAAATAGCAGCGCTATTGCCCGAAAAAAGAGCCACAGCCCAAGGGCAAAAGGCGCCGTTTGGGGCCGCAGGATGAAATTTTAAACATGCTTAGTATATTGCTGTCTGACAATACAATAGTGCACAGGGCACTAGTGCCTTCCTTAATATCTACAAGAATAATACCAATGGCTTCCTCCAAAGTTCCCATTTACAGCGCCATCGTGGCCAACCTGCTCATTGCCGTTTCCAAATTTATCGCGGCCTCTATCAGCGGCAGCTCCGCTATGGTATCCGAAGGTATCCACTCGCTGGTAGATACCGGTAATGGATTTCTGCTACTGCTCGGTCTTAGTCAAAGTAAAAAACCGGCGGATGAAACGCATCCCTTCGGCTATGGAAAGGAACTGTACTTCTGGTCGCTGATCGTAGCGATCCTGATTTTTTCAATCGGAGGGGGAATGTCGCTTTATAAGGGTATCTCCCACCTTGAACACCCGGCGCCGCTCAGCGATCCTTTCTGGAGCTACCTGGTACTGGGCCTGGCTTTTATCTTTGAAAGCGTGGCCTTATACCTGGCGGTCAGAAATTTCCGGCAATTCAAGGGCAGGCGAAGTTACTGGAAAGCGATCCAGGAAAGTAAAGACCCCAGCAGCTTTGCGGTAATCCTGGAAGATACCGCCGCTCTGCTGGGAATAGTCGTCGCCTTCTTCGGCCTCTTTCTAGGGCATTATTATGAAAGACCGGTTTACGACGCCATTGCTTCTATTGCAATTGGGGTCATTCTGGCGCTTATCGCCGTCTTCCTCGCCTACGAAAGTAAGGGGTTGCTGATCGGCGAAGGAGCCAATACGGAGATGTCTAACGGGATCCATAAATTAGCGATCGCAGACCCTGCCGTGCGACAGGCCAGGCACCCTCTGACGATGTACTTCGGTCCCCACGAAGTACTGGTAGCGCTGGATATTGGATTCAAAGGAGAGTTGTCATCCTCCGAGGTAGAAGCAGCCGTAGAACGACTGGAGGAAAAAATCCGGGAAAGATTTCCGGTGGTGAAAAGAATTTTCATCGAGGCGGCAGCACTTTCGCGGCATCACGAACAGGAGCGTTGATTAAGCGACGAGCAATCAATAACTCTCGGTTTTCCAGGAGCGCTTATTGATCACCCGGCGCGCTAGGGGATATCGAGCACTTTGTGCGTCTGCAGGCTAAGCCTCCAATGAGGATGCTTGAGGCAGTAATCCAGCGTCAGCTGCGTATTCCGCTCGACGTGCGGCCCGTCCATGGGCTGGAGGAAGAAATGCTCGAAATCAAGCTCCTCGAAGCGTTCGGGTTCAGCGCCGGGCTGGGGGTAGACCAGTTTGAGTTCTTGTCCCTGTGATAGCACGAGTTCGGCGCCCGCCTTGGGACTGACGCATATCCAGTCGATGCCGGGGGGCGGTGTCCGGGTGCCGTTTGTTTCCACGGCCACTTCGAAGCCGCGTTCGTGGAAGGCCGTCACCAGCGCCTCGTCGAGTTGCAGCAGCGGTTCGCCGCCGGTGCAGACCACGTAGGGCTTACCTCCCTGACCTTCGGGCCACAGACCGGCTACCTTGCCGGCGAGTTGGGCCGGGGTAGGGTAGCGGCTGCCGTTCAGGCCATCGGTGCCCCAGAAATCGGTATCACAAAACTGGCAGATGGCCTTATGGCGGTCTTCTTCCCGGCCGCTCCAGAGGTTGCAGCCCGAAAAGCGACAGAAAACGGCGGGGCGGCCGCTCTGGGCGCCTTCTCCCTGCAGGGTGTAGAATATTTCCTTGATTTTATAGCTGGGCATGTATTCTGTGCGTGTTATGGCAATTCTGAAAAGTTGCAAAAATAGTACATCCGGGGGAAGTGCAAAGTTCCGGAAGTAGCGAACATTCGATTTTCACTGTGCCGGGCTGCCATCAAACCAATGAAATCCTCCATTTCCTTTCGCGTATTCATTTCCTTCCAAAAACCGCACAACAATTTGCCTTGCCGAACGTATTGTTTGGTATATTCACCGTTTGAATAATCAGAAAGACAGCGACGCTACAACATATTTTGACATGCAATTTCTGTACCCGACCTTTTTATTTGCCCTGGCGGCTTTAGCTATTCCTATTATTCTGCACCTTTTTTACTTTCGCCGGTTCAAGAAAGTGTATTTCACCAATGTGCGTTTTCTGCGCGAGGTGAAAGAGGAGAGCAGCGCCCGCCGCAAACTGCGCAATCTGCTGGTGCTGGCGATGCGTTTGCTGGCCCTTGCATTTCTGGTGCTGGCTTTTGCCCAACCTTTTATTCCGGCCGAAGACGCCGAGGCGACAGAGGGGCGTAAGGCGGTTAGTATTTTTCTGGACAATTCCTTCAGTATGAGTGCGCTGAGTCAGGATGTGCCCCTGCTGGAAAAGAGCAAGCAGCGCGCCCGCGAGATCGTGGAAGCCTATACTGTGGAGGACGATTTTCAGATCCTGACCAATGATTTCGAAGGCCGTCACCAGCGGCTGGTTTCTCAGGAGGACGCCCTGGCACTGATCGATGAGGTGGAAATCTCCCCGGCAGTACGACAGTTGTCGGCCGTACTCACCCGTCAGGAACAAGCCTTGAATACCGGGGTTAAGGATGACGAGTTGAGTTATCTTATTTCCGATTTTCAACGCAACATTACTGATCTGGATACTTACACGGATACGACCAGAGATGTCAACCTGGTTCCGCTGCAATCGGTGCAGGAGCGTAACATCAGCATCGATTCGGCCTGGTTTGAGGCGCCGGTGCAGATGGTCAATCAGACCAACGAGCTGGTGGTGCGTGTCCGGAACCTCAGCGATGAGGATGAAGAAAATATTCGCCTTTCGATTCGCTACGAGGGTCAGAACAAGCCGGTAGGCACCCTGAGCATTCCCGCCCGTTCCGCGGTTACCGATACCGTCAATATTACCATTCTGAGGACCGGCTGGCACGAAGCGACGCTGGAAATTACGGACTATCCCGTGCAGTTCGACGATCAGTATTACTTCACGTTCAACGTAGCCGAAGAAATCCGTACACTGGTCATCAATTCCGAATCCCCGAACCGCTTTCTCGATGCCGCTTTCAACAGCATCGAATACTTCAAGGTGATCAATGAGCTGAGCAGTAATCTTGACTATTCACAGTTCCCGACCTATCAGATGATTGTACTCAACGATCTGCAGGCCATATCCTCCGGACTGGCCTTTGAGCTCAATCAGTTTGTTTCCAACGGTGGCAACCTCTTGGTTTTTCCGGGGCGCAACGCGGATATTGCCTCTTACAAATCCTTTCTGGATGCTTTCCCGGCCAACGCGCTGGTTGCTTTTGAGGATGAACCGCGAAAGGTAGGAACCATCAATACCGAGGAGTTTATCTTCCGCGATGTCTTTGAAAACCAGAGCGCCAATTTGCGCCTGCCTTCGACTACCGGCAATTTCCGGCTCAATGATTTCGGTAGCCGCAAAGAAGAACGCCTGCTGAGCTACCGCGACGGGAACGCCTTCCTGTCGAAATACCAGGTCGGACAGGGAAACCTCTACCTGTGCGCTGCCCCGCTAGACCAGGACTACAACGACCTCATTCAAAACGGGGAAATCTTCATCCCCATGCTTTACAAAATGGCCATCTCTTCGCGTAAAGCGCGTCAGATTGCCTACACCATCGGCCGCGATGAGGTGATCGAAGCCAATCACCTGGCCTCCAGTCAGGAAATCGTTTACAAGCTCAAGGGCGTTGGAGAAGAATTTATCCCCGAACAGCGCATCGTGGCTAATAAGGTTTTTCTGGGCATCGGCAATCAGATCCCCGAAGCGGGCTTCTACGATCTGTTTCTGCAGGCCGACAGCGTGCTGGCCAAATACGCCTTCAATTATAACCGCCGCGAATCGGTGCTCGACTATTACACGGCTTCCGAGCTGCAGCAGTTCAACAATCCAAGTTTCAACGTCATCGATATTCTCGATACGGCCGTACTGACCGCCCAGATAGAAGAACGCACCCAGGGGATGACGCTCTGGCGCCTCTGTCTGATCCTCGCCCTGGTGTTCATCGCCGCTGAGGTGATGCTCCTGCGGTTGTGGAAAGTGTGATGAGGGTTTCATAGCTTCGGGACTGCCTTGTTCCCTGGGTTGTTGACAAAAGCGCTGTGTTTACCTGAACGAGTGCTTCCGGGAAGCCGCCCGGCACTGAAACCGGGAGGCCACGGAGCCTTGCGATACTGAAGCTGTGAAATCATGCAACACTGAAGCCGTGAATTTTATACCTTTGGCGTCAAATCAGCTATGCCCTTATGCCAAGGATCAAAGAACCCTGGGGACGCCTACTCTTACTCGCACTGACCTTTCTGTGCATTTTCGTGTATTTCAACGAATATTTTCGCACGCCCAATAAAGTCATCGAACCCTACGGCGACGGTTTCAAGGCCTACACGGTGATCTGGTACCACGCCAAGTACGACAGCACCTACACGCATTTTGAGGGGATGAACTATCCCTACGGGGATCACGTCGTGCCCGCAGCTACGCAGCCGATCGTCTCGAATACGATTAAATTTATCAGCCGTAATCTGTTGGATATCGCTGATTACACCATAGCCATCATCAACTTTTCCATGCTGCTGGGTATCCTGCTGTGTAGTTTTTTTCTTTATCTCATCTTCCGGCGGCTGGAGCTGCCCACCTGGTACAGTATCCCGGTGGCTATCGGAGTGACCTTTCTCGCTCCGCAAATACATCGCATGGTGGCTCACTACGGACTGGCTCATCCGGAAGTGCTGCCTATACTCCTCTATCTGCTGATGGGCTTTGACCTGCGTCCGCGGGTAGCTACTAGCCTGCTTATCGGCGCATTGCTCGCTTTTTATTCCTTGATCCACTTTTACTACCTGGCGCTACTGGGCTTCGTAATATCCTTTTATTTTTTATTCAGCTTTCTCTACCGCCTGCGGTGGAACAAGCTTCCGCGGTACCTGCTGCACTACAGTGTACAAATTATACTGCCGGCACTGGGATTGTTCTGGTGGATCAAGTCTACCGATGATATTGCCGATCGCAATGAGTTTCCCTGGGGTTTCTTTCATTACCGGGCCTATCTGGAGGGCGTATTTACTTCTCAGAGCCAACCCTATTTTCGCTGGATCAACGATCACATTATTAAGTTCCGCTGGTTGGACTACGAAAGTTTGAGCTATGTCGGTCTGGTGGCCGTTGTGAGTTTCATTATCCTTATGCTGCACTGGGCCCGGCAGCGGTTCCAGGTGTTGCCGCTCGCACTGCACGAACGCTATGATCCTTTTTTGAATAAGATATTTTTCACCGCCGGCGCTATTTTATTGTTCTCCCTGGGCCTGCCCTTCATCATACCGGGGCTGGAAGGCCTGCTGGAGTATACCGGGCCCATTCGTCAATTCCGCTCCATCGGCCGTTTTGCCTGGGTATTTTATTTTATCATGAATATCATCGCCTTTACCTGGGTGTATCAGCAGGCTGGAAAGTACAGCCGCTGGCGCCCACTGATCCTTATCGCCTCCCTGCTGGTCCTCTTTTTTGAGGCCTACCAGTTTAACAAAAGTTTCAGCCTGAACCTCGACGAAGTCCGGGAGTTTCAGCCCGGCGAGCAGTTCAGCAGATTGAAGATCGAATACGATGATTACCAGGCGATTCATACTGTGCCTTACTACAATATCGGATCAGGTAACTTCTGGTGGGATCCGGAAGGTTTTATTTTGCAAAAATCACTTGCTCTTTCGGTACAGACCGGCCTGCCGGTGACCAGCGCCATGCTGACGCGTAGCAGTCTGAACCATACCCTTAAGCTGCTGCAACTCGCTACGCCGCCGTATCGCCGTCCTGCCATACTGGATGATTTCCCTGATCGCCGCCCTTTGCTGCTGGCTTGGGACAAACAGGAGTTCGAAAAGGAGCGGGAGCGCTACGAGCACTTTCAGCAGGGTACCGAGCTGCTCTACGAAGGCCAGCGCCTGGCCTTATACAAACTGCCGCTCGCCAGCTTTGAAGCGCGGATCGAGGCGCGACGCAATCAAATACAACGGGAAGCGCAGGCCGACACCCTGCTTTACCGGCAGAAAAACTTGTTATCGACAGACAGCCTGCGAAATTTTGTTTTTTTATCCATGGATTCTCTGCCTGCTGCTCAAACCTATCGCGGGAGCGGAGGGTACACGGGCCGGGGGCGTGATCTGAATACCCTTTACGATGGCCCCCTGCCGCAGATGGCGGCCGATAGTCAATACTATTGCTCAGTGTGGATTTACCTGGGCGACCCCCTGCGTGCCCGCACAGAGCTGGAACTGGTGGAATACATGCCGGACGACGGGAGCTGGCTGCAGCATCAGCGGCAACCTGCCCGCCGCCTGGTACAGGTGCTGGACTCCAACGGGTGGGCGCTCATCCGCCTGCCCTTCCAGCGAAAGGCGGCCGGTACTCACTTCCGCATCGCCTTCCAAAACCCGGATGTACCTCGCGAGGAAGCTATCTTTCTGGATGAGTTACTGCTGCAGCCCCAATCCACCAATCTGTACCAACGCAGCGATACCGCTGTTTGGAAAAACAACCTGTGGTTTCCAGCCGATGCAGCCAGGTAAGCAGGAAGTCACGATACCGGGAAACCGTATACCCACAAGACCATGATACTCTCCCAACTTCTTCTTATTTTTGGCCGAAATTCCGAACCGTATGGATCTGCTCATCAAGAACGTCACCATTATCGATCCCAATTCCGAAACAGATCAGACACAGGGCGACCTACTGATTCGCGATGGCCTGATTGAACGAATTGACACGGGCATTGAAGCGGAGGGCGTAAAAATGCTGGATGCCGGGGAGGCTTATGTATCGCCCGGCTGGCTGGACATCGGCGTGTATACGGGCGACCCCGGGTATGAACAGCGGGAAGACCTGGAAACCGTCCGGGATGCTGCGGCTGCCGGTGGGTTCACCAGCATTGCCTGTCAGCCCAATACCAACCCGGTCATGCATACCAAATCGGAAATCCTTTATGTCAAAAACAGCACCCGCGGTGGCCTGGTCGACTGTTATCCTATCGGAGCTGTTTCCGAAAATTGCGCGGGCAAGGATATTACCGAGATGATAGACATGCACGCCGCCGGAGCCGTCGCCTTCTCCGACGGCAGATATCCACTGCAGGACAGCGGTTTGATGCTTCGTGCCCTACAGTATGTCACCACCTTTGATGGTGTGGTGATCAACCAGCCGCTCGATTATCATATTGCCGGAGAGGGGCAGATACACGAAGGCATCGTGAGTACTTCCCTCGGAATGAAAGGGATTCCCGCCATCGCTGAGGAACTGATGACGCAGCGTGACCTGGAATTGCTGGCATATACCGGCAGCCGTTTGCACCTGGCCAACCTGTCTAGCGCCGGCGCGGTGCAGCGCTTGCGCGAGGCCAAAGCACGGGGATTGCCGGTTACCGGATCGGTGGCTGTACTCAACCTCGCCTACTCGGATGAGGATCTCCGGGATTTCGATACTAACCTCAAAGTACTACCGCCCCTGCGCCACGCCGAAGATCGGGCAGCCTTGTGGGAAGGCCTTAAGGACGGAACGATCGATATCATCAGCAGCAACCACACTCCACTCGAGGAAGAGCGCAAAAAGCTGGAATTCCCCTTTGCCGGTTTCGGCGCCGTTATGCTGGAAACTACCTATGGTTTACTACAAACCACGCTGGGTGCGGAACTGCCGGTAGAAACGCTTGTTCAGTGCCTGGCTCTGCGCCCCCGGCAACTGTTCGGCCTGCCGGCGCCGCGGCTGGAGGCCGGGCAACCGGCGAATATTACGGTTTTTCATCCCCACAAACGATGGACCCCGCACCTGCAGGATATCCGCTCCCGGTCTCGCAATACCCCTCTGCTGGGGCGTGAACTGACCGGCGCGGTACTGGCCGTCGTCAACAACAATCAGTCGGCTATTTTTGAATATCCATAGAATTTCCTTTATCGTCAGGAGATTTATTTGCAACTTAAGTATTGTTTTTGACTATCATTCGGAGCCTGACCAGAAGCCGGCCTTGTCGATAAGAATAGGTTGAGGATAGGCTCTCATTACAGAACCTAAAACCACTTCATTATGAGCACCCTTGACAATCCCAATGCGCCCGTTAATCCTTCCTCTATCGGGCCGACCATTCTTCGCTACGGTCTGATCGGCGCACTGGTCTTTATTGTTTACGCCCTGATCGGTAACCTTACGGGAATGACCAGCCCCGGCGCCGGCTTTGGTATGATGGCGCTGAATCTGCTTATCTCACTCGTCCTTTTCGTAGGCGTTATCGTCATTGCTGTCCGGAATTTTCGCGACAGCGAGAATAACGGTTTTATCAGTTTCAAAAATGCTTTCCTGATCGGTCTCGGCGTCGTCGTTATCATCGGCATTTTGAACGGTCTGTTCACTTATTTGTACGCGACGGTCATCGAGCCCGATTACCTCGAAACAGTACTCGGGGAAACGGAGCGCATGTACGAACGCTTTAATATGAGCGAAGACCAAATCGAAGAGCTGATGGCTCAAATGCGCGATACGATGACACCCGGCCGCCTGCTTATACAGAGCCTGATCGGCAGCGTGATCATGGGCGCTATCGTCTCCGCTATCGTTGGAGCGATAATGAAGCGCAATCCGGAAAATGCCTGACCCTTAGCTTTAAAGAAACAAAAGCGGCGTTATTTTCTTCCTGGGAAAAATAGCGCCGCTTTTTCATATCAGAACAAACAGAAACAACCTGCCCTTCCTGCACGAATTTTGTTAATTTTGCCCCGTCATTTAATATTATACCTTTGAATAGAAATATCAAATACGGGGCATTCGCCGGCCTGGTTACGATCGCTTACTTTTTACTCTTCTACGCCATCAGCCCACGCCTGATGCTGAGCTCCTGGGTAAACTGGGGATCGCTGCTCATCTACATCGGTTTTATGGCAATGGCCTGCCATCAGGAAAGAGCGGAGTTGGGGCGGGAGTACGACCTGAAACAGGCGCTGCGCACGGCTTTTACCGTTTACGTATTAGCCAGCGTATTGTACTACGCTTTCAACTATCTCATGTTTAACTTCTTTGACCCGGTCCTGGTGGAAATACAGCGGGAACTGGTCCTGGAAAACCTGGAACGTATGTCAGGTGTATTAGGAGAGGACAATGTGGAGCAGATGCAGCAACAGTATGAGAAAGAGAGTTTTGAGTTGACGCTTTCTAATATACTGCTGAGTTTCGCCTGGAGCCTGATCGGCGGATTCATTATTTCACTGGCGCTGGCTGCTGTGATGAGGCGACGGTAATTACTTTTATAAAAATAATTCACGCTCGAGCATGGATATATCTGTGGTCATCCCTTTACTAAACGAAGAGGAATCCCTTCCGGAGCTCACCGGCTGGATACAGCGGGTGATGGAAGACAACGGTTTCTCTTACGAGCTTATCCTGGTGGACGACGGCAGCACCGATGGCTCCTGGGCGGTCATCGAAGAGTTGTCGGAGGCAAACCCGCAGGTTAAAGGCATCAAGTTTCGCCGCAACTACGGCAAATCTGCCGCCCTCAATACCGGATTCGATCAGGTAAAGGGTGATGTCGTTATTACCATGGATGCCGATCTGCAGGACAGTCCTGATGAAATCCCCGAACTCTACCGGCTGATCACAGAAGAAAACTACGACCTTATATCAGGGTGGAAAAAAGAACGGCACGATCCCCTATCCAAGACCATCCCTTCCAAGTTTTTCAACGCCATCACCCGCTGGATCAGCAAGATACAGCTGCACGATTTCAATTGCGGCCTGAAAGCCTACAAGCAGGACGTAGTCAGAAGCATAGAAGTCTATGGGGAAATGCACCGCTACATCCCACTGCTTGCCAAATGGGCGGGCTTTAAACGCATTGGAGAGAAGGTCGTCGAACACCGCCCCCGCAAGTACGGCAAAACCAAATTCGGACTGGAGCGCTTCATCAACGGTTTTCTGGACCTTTTATCCATCACCTTTGTCGGTAAGTTCGGCAAGCGGCCCATGCACTTTTTTGGCCTGCTGGGCACCCTCATTTTTATGCTGGGCCTCATCGCGGCTCTGTATATCGGGTTTGGAAAACTGTATCGCCTGAATCAGGGATTACCCACCATTCTGGTCACGGATAACCCCTACTTTTATATAGCCCTGACCTGTATGATCATCGGTACTGTCCTCTTCGTAACGGGTTTTCTGGCCGAATTGGTAGCTCGCAGCTCTTCGGACCGCGATACCTATCACATCGCCCAAACCATCGGACTGGGACAAAGGAAGACACGAACTGCAGAAGAATCAAAGTAATTTCAGGATGCTGAATACTCCATCGGGCTGCTGGAACCCGGAACGCATCACCCGGCCCTGAGGAGCAAAGGGGCGCAATAATTCGCCTCTCCCAAACCCCTGAAACTACTTCAAACAATCATTGACTAACGGACATGTCTCTAACTTTCCATTCAGTGATAATACTTTCTCCGGCGCATCCTTTGCGCGGCGGCATCGCTTCTTCCACCGAACGGCTGGCCCTGGCCTTACAAGAGCAAGGTGCGGAGGTGACGATATACTCCTTCCGGCTGCAGTACCCGGACCTTCTCTTTCCCGGGAAAACCCAGTATACCGGCGATCCTCCTCCGGAAGGCTTACGTATCCGCACGGTGGTCAATTCCGTCAATCCACTCAACTGGATTCGCGTAGGACGGGAGCTGAGCGGGTTGCGTCCCGACTTGCTCATTGTGCGTTACTGGTTGCCCTTTATGGCACCCTCCCTGGGTACGGTCGCCCGTCTGACGCGGCGCAACGGTCATACGAAGGTCATTGCCATTACCGATAACGTCATTCCTCACGAGAGCCGGCCCGGCGACCGGGCGCTGACCCGCTATTTTATAAATTCCTCCGATGGCTTCGTCGTCATGTCCAAATCGGTGGAACAGGACATCCGTAACTTTGATACAGAAAAACCGGTGACCTATGTGCCGCATCCCATCTACGACAACTACGGCCCCCGCGTCGACCGGGAGCGGGCGATCGACTATTTACAACTGGAGGGGGGATACCGCTACCTGCTCTTCTTCGGCTTTATCCGGCACTACAAGGGGCTGGATCTGTTAATCCGGGCGATGGCTGATGAGCGACTGCGGGATAGTCCCCTGCGCCTGATCGTCGCCGGGGAATTTTACGAGGATCGCAGCAGCTACGAGGCGCTTATCCGGGAGTTGGGGCTGGAAGAAAAAGTACAGCTATTCGCCGAATATATTCCAAATGAGGAGGTGAAGTACTATTTTGGCGCTGCCGATCTGGTGGTGCAGCCCTACCGCAGCGCTACGCAAAGCGGCATCTCTCAACTGGCCTATCACTTCCAACGGCCTATGCTGGTAACCCGCGTAGGGGGACTACCCGAAATTGTCGAACACGGCAAGGCGGGATATGTGGTAGATACTGATGTGGATGCCATTGCCGCCGCTATCTTCGACTTTTTTGAGCAGGATCGCCTTGAAATGATGATGGCCGGCGTTGAAGAAAATAAAAAGCTTTTCTCCTGGAACCGGATGGTGGAAGGGCTGAAGGAAGTGTACGGGAGGGTAGAGGGTAGAGGGTAGAGGGACAATTATGAGATAGGCACTTTTTTATAAATTAAGTATCAAGCATTTCAATTCTCCATGAAGAACAGCGATCAACTTCGATCCATCATTCGCGACAGCATTAGCACCAAACAGGTCTTGCTGGAGGATGAAACACTGCTGGAAACGCTGCAACAGGTGATAGAAGCGTGCGTGACGACTTTCCGTAACGGCGGCAAAGTGTTGTTTTGCGGTAACGGCGGCAGTGCGGCCGACGCACAGCACCTGGCCGCAGAATTTTCGGGGCGCTTCTATTTCGATCGCGATCCGTTGTTTGCGGAAGCACTGCATGTCAATACGTCCTTTCTGACGGCGGTGGCCAATGATTACAGCTACGAAGAAGCCTTCGCACGCATGGTGCGCGCCGCCGGACGGGAGGGAGATCTGCTCTTCGCCTTGTCAACCTCCGGTAACTCGCCGAATATCCTGCGCGCTGCCGAAGACGCTCAGCGACTGGGCATGACGGTTGTTTCCATGACCGGCCGTGACGGTGGAAAACTGCGTTCGATCGGTCATCACCTCCTCAATGTTCCTTCGGGCGATACACCCCGTATTCAGGAGTGCCACATGCTCCTGGGACACGCTATCTGCCAGCAAGTCGAAGCCCGTTTGTTCGGTGAGCAGATAAATGACAAATAAAAATATTGTAGATGTATAAATCAAACCTTATATTTGTTCCGGAGAGTGTTTTTTTCACTTCCCGTTAATATACTACCCCCCCCCCGTTATCATCCTACCCCGGATGGCATCAGCGCTTTAAGCATTCGCTGTGCTAAACATTGATCCTGCTTTGACGGCATCCCAAAACCGGTAAAAAAACGACGACCTAAGAAAGCCGTTGGCCCCGGCATCAGAACTGCTGAGGTGAACGGCCGGCGATATTTATAGAAGCTAACAAATCAATCTCATGAAACAGATCTTTTACACGTTAAATGGTCTGGCCACCTGCCGTACCATCAACTCTCTGCTCAGGGTAACGCTTAGTGCCTGGCTAATATCACTACCTTTGTTGCTCAGCGCTCAGTCTGCTGCCGAGGGGGGGGCTCTCAGCCTGGATGATGAACAGAACGCCGTTTCCCTCTGTGTTACCGCACCGGCTACCGCTTTATCTTTGAACAACACCGGAAGTGGTGATGCCTACGTCTACCTGCTGACGGATGCCGATAATATACTGGAAGCCGTCCTGGATTATACCACCGTTGATCCTGCTAACTATTCCCCGGGTGCTTACCGGATCCACGGATTGGCGTACAGCGGGAGTCTTACCGCAACGCCGGGAGCGGAGGTGACATCGGTTTCGCTCTCCGATGGAGACTATGACCTTTCCGATAACTTTATCAACCTACATATTCTGCCTGCTCCTGTTCTGGAAACAGAACTGATTATTGCCGGTGTCGACTTTCCAGCGAGTGGAACCTGCGGCCACTTCAACGTGATCCTGGAAGCTACTTTCCGGAATACTGGTCCGGTTGACCTGAGTGATCTCAGCGGCCGCCTGGACCTGGACGCCGCGGATGCCTTTGGCGGGGCTTTTGTCAACCCGGTCGACGCTCCGGTTATCGTTGAAGGAACGGCCGGAGGAGAAGACCTCAATGAGCAATACGACGGGATAGTGAACACCGAGCTCTTTCAGTCCGGAGTTGCTCTGGGCCGGTCGGAGTCCGTAAAATTGCGCCTCAGCCTGGAAATAGCCCCCGAAGGGGCGGCTGATCCCGCCGTTTTGCAAGCTTTGCTGGAATCGGAAGCTGCGGGCGACTACAGTGGATACGCAAGCGGATCAGTCCCTGCACCGCCGGCTCCCTGTACCGTTAATACCAGCGCCTCGGCGCCATTGGGCGACTGCTGGCTGAAGAGTAAACAGCTGGCGGCAAACAACCAGGTCAATCTGACCGTAAACGCTGCTTGCGAAGCCTTTTTTACGCCCGATGAATTCATCGAAAATCATTTTCCCGGGTGCGACGCATCGAACTATCCGCTCGGGGGCTACTATCGCGTCTTTTTCCAGGGAAAGGAAATTACCGGACCGGTTGACCTTTCTCAATATGTCGGCCAGAAACTGGTTTACCAAGTGAAGAGCGTAGCCCATGAATGCCTCGCGGTCTGGGGCTATGTACTCACGGAAGATAAAAGCGGCCCTACGGTCAATTGCCCCGATGATGTGCGGGGGTTGATCAAATACAAAGACGACGGAAAAACTAAATTCCGCGCGGCCGAAGGGCCCGAAGCTGCAACAAGCGGCGAAATCTTTAATTTCCTTACCTGCACCGAAATCGATTCGATTTACGAAGCAGACCGCTCCTGGAAAGATCAGCGTTACAAGTACTACACGGGCTTTCCGCAGGCATCCGATGCCTGTGGCCAGGCTTTCCCGACAGAGGTCATTGACGAGCTGGAGGAATTGGGCTGCGAAGAATACCTCAGGGTGAATGGCCGGCAGGTGTCCGCTATCCTGAGCCGGACTTTTGTGTTCAGGGATCAGTTTGACAACCGTGATTCCTGTACGCAGCAAATCTATTTTTTCCGTCCTTACCTCTTTCTTCCGGAATGCAAACTGGAACTCGATCAGTGTGTGTACAGCAGCGATAGCCTGGATTTGCTGCCGGAAGCTATCGGATCGGCGCCTTTTTTTGTAACCGGCGGCTGCGACACCCTATTGTTAACGGATCACGTTTGTGATTTTACGGTGTCTTACGAAGATCAGTATTTCCAGGCGCCGGAAAACTGTGGTCAGAAGGTCATCCGTATCTGGTCGATTCTGGACTGGTGCTGGCGCGAAACGGACTATATCAATCAGATAGGTCGCTCTGAAGGCTATGCGGATTGTCCGGGTTTTCCCGATTTTCTGGGGAAGAAGGTACAGTACGAGCAGCATATTATTGTAGGAGACACCAAAGCACCAGTGGTCTTTTGTCCCGGTGCTGACGCCGTTGACAGCCAGCCCGATGAGCTCGTCTTTTCCGCCGGCCCTTTCGATTGTAATGCGACGATTGCGCCGCCTGCACCCATTGTAGAGGGAGAATGTGAGACCTGGATCTGGACCTTTGAGCTCTACGGCGACGTCTATAATCCAAAGACTCTTCTGACGACCTACCAATACATCGGAACGGCTGGTGACGATCACATGCTGAGCGGAGTGCCCACCGGAGAATACGACCTGTTCTATATAGTAACCGATGCCTGTGGAAATACCACGCGTATTGCGAATCCCTGCCCGGTAGTGGTGCGCGACGCCGTCAACCCGGTGGCCGTATGCAACGATGAACTCAATATCTCTATCGGCGGGGAAAACTACGCCAATGTGCCGGCGGCAGATATTGATGAAGGAAGCTGGGATAACTGTGGTCCGGTAGAGCTACATGCGCGACGCACCATCGAAGATGATTGCGTGGATAGCTATCTGCAGCAAATCGAACAGGAACCTGCTCTGGCTAATCTTATTGCTGTACAAAGGGCGGACATAGGCAATACCGCTCTGCTGGAGGAATACCCGGCAGCTATGATCTTTTATTTCACTGCTGCCCCGGACCGGGGAGGCCGTCTCGCGCTGCTCCTGGAGCAGGATGGCTTTTTCTACAGCACCTGGGCGGCTTCCGCTTATTTCACTTGCTGCGATATCAGCACCGATGCCACCGATAAAGTGAACATAGAACTGCGCGTCACCGACCGCGGCGGCAATCAGAACAAATGCTGGATGCGGGTGCTGGTGGAGGATAAAATTCCGCCTCGCTGCCGGGTGAAAAATACCAGTATTCTTTGTACCGAAATCGATTTTGACCCTGCTGACCAGCTTCAGGTGGCCGCCCGTTTTGGAGAAGCAGAAGAGGTGGTAGAGGTGATCGATAACTGTGGAGCGACCATCAGCGAAGAGCAGGTCTTCCAATCCGATAACTGCGGTACCGGCGTAATAGAACGGCGCTTTACGGTAACCGACGGCAGCGGTTTGTCTTCGGGGTGCACCCAACGCATTACCCTGGAAGAAGTAAACGATTATACCATTCGCTTTCCCGGCGACATCGATATCGATGAATGCGGCGCCGCTCCCGAGGCCGATATCCTTGCGGAAAGCTTTGCCTGTGACATTCTGGCGGTCAGCCGGGATACTGCCCGTTTCGATGCTTCCGGCGACGAATGCTTCAAGAGGTTCGTCACCTTCAGCGTTATCAACTGGTGCGAATACGACGGGGAAAGCGTTCAGCCTACTGAGATCCCGCGCGACATCGATCAGGACGGCGACTTCGCAGAAGATACCTGGCTGGAAGCCGGCCTCGATCCGGATTTTGTAGCCACCTATTTGCCCGGAGAAACAGAACCCTTCATCGTTAAAATTTTTGCCGCCGATGACCAGGGCGCTCAACAGGCCTTACCAGAACAGGTGCTGGTTCATCGCGAATGCGCCGATGGTAGCTTCCTGGTTGGTTATCGCAGCTACCGGCACCTGGGCGGAGGCAACTACGAACTGTTTTGTGAAAAAGACGCTGCCGCCATCTGCGTCGATAAGCTGTACGATCAGCAGTGCTGGACGCCCGGTTTTTACGAGTATACCCAGCTGATAAAAGTTTACGATACGGAGGCTCCCTTTCTCGAGTTGCTCACCAATGAGCTGGAGTTCTGCGCTTACGGGAGCCCGGCCGAGGACTGTGGCGGACAGGTGTTTGTCCCCTTCCAGCTTGGCGATGATTGCACACCGGCGGATACCGAATTGCGTAATATCCGTCTTCTCGTCGATCGCGATCCGGCCAACGTACTTACTTTGGACGACGGCGTATTCAACCTGACCGAAGAAGACGGCATTCTTCTCCTCAGTGGGAAGTTACCAGTCGGGACGCACCGCTTCTTGCTGCAGGCCACGGATGGCTGTGGTAACCTGGCCGGTCTGAGTATCGACTTTTCGGTAGTCGACTGCAAGTCGCCGGCGCCGATCTGCATCAACGGACTGGCTATTGAACTGATGCCCGTGGACACCAATGACGACGGCAGCGTCGATACCGGCATGAATACCATCTGGGCCACGGATTATATCGCCAGCCCGATCGATGACTGTGCGGGCGAAGTGACCTACTCCATCAATTGGGTAGGAGAGATCCCCGACAGCACACAAACGGCTCTGACCGTCACCTGTGACGACCCCCTTTACCAGGCCCTGCCGGTAGAAGTCCATGCCTGGGATAAAGAAGGTAATCACGATTATTGCGAAACCTTCATTGTGGTGGAGGATCTCCGGGAAATTTGTGACCTGCCGGTCACTGGAAGCATAGCCGGATTGATTCGTACCGAGGCAGCCCAACCGGTAGAGCATGTGCGTGTACAGCTCAGCGGCGGCGTTTCCCGTTTCGTGCATACCGGTAATGATGGCTTGTATCATTTCGCAGGGCTGGAGCAGGGCTACGATTACTCCGTGCAGACCGAACTCGATGAAGACCCTTTAAACGGAGTGACTACCTTTGACCTAATCCTCATCTCCAAGCATATCCTTGGCGTTAAGCGTATCGACAGCCCCTACCGTTTAATCGCCGCCGATGCGAACCGCTCGAATTCAGTCACCACGCTCGACCTTATCCAGTTACGCAAGCTGATCCTCGGCGTGGCGCCGGATTTATCCAATAACACGAGCTGGCGTTTCGTACCGGCGCATCATCAGTTTGCCGATTCCCAAAACCCCTGGTCCGAACTGAATCAGGAAAGCGGTAACAGCATCCTGAGCATCAACAACCTGAGCGGCGATGTGAGCATGGCTGATCTGATCGGCATCAAGGTAGGAGATGTCAACGGCAACGCCAGGCCCAACACCTGGCAGTCCGTGGAAGAACGGCAGACTACCGGCGCGCTGACCCTGCACACCAGTAATGTCCTTTTACAGAAGGGAGAAAGATATACGGTGGCCTTCGGGGCCGACGACCTGTCGTCGGTCGCAGGCTTTCAGTTTACGCTCCAATTCGATCAGGCGTTGGTTGAACTGATCAATATGCAGTATGGTATCGCACAGGCCCATCACTTCGGAGTTTTCCCGGCGGAAGGGCTCATTACCAGCTCCTGGAATACCGGCGGGCAAGCTGAAGCAGCTGAAAATACGGCGTTGCCGGGGCAAGTCGAGACCGGAGGGCAACTCTTTACTCTAGTCTTTCGCGCCAAATCCACCGTTCAGCTCAAGGAGGCCCTGAATATTGGCTCACGCCTCACCCCCGCCGAAGCCTATACCACGGATGGAGAGTTGATGGACGTGGAGCTCGATTTCGATCAAGGCGGCACTTCTCCCGGCGTTTTCCAACTGTATCAAAACCGTCCGAACCCCTTTACACAGGAGACTCAGATAGGATTTGAACTGCCTGCCTCCGGCGAGGTGGTGCTGAATATCCACGATGTCAATGGCCGCCTCATTCAAACCATTGCAGGTGACTATGCAAAAGGATACAACGAAATCCGGCTTGACCGGCAGCAATTGCCGGCCGGCGTGCTGTACTATACCCTGAAAACGACGCAGCATACGGCTACTCGCAAAATGATTTTGGTGAAGTAGAACGCTGCTGACATTTTATAAAAGGCCTCCCGGGATTATCTCCGGGAGGCCTTTTATATTTTATTGAGCAATTAAAAAGAGGCCTGCTCAATTTTTATTATTTTTACTAAGTTCAAGGAATTTAATCTTGTCGGATCAAAAAGACGTCAGAAACCAGATATCAGACGCCAGACCTTCCAATAGGGAGTATCCGATCGTCAAAACTTCGTTCCTTGTACTTAGCTCTCAATGCACTGGCATCCTGCTGTATACTACGGTTTCTAAGTAGGGAAACCGTGCAGCAGGTCTAACAAACAAATTGTAATCCATGGTCTCCCTCACTTCACATTGCAGAAGAAGTACACTGTTTTTATTCCTTTTGATGGTCTTTCTGCCGGGATGGATATTTGCCCGGAGCGCCTTTTCCTTGCCGGGAGAAGAAATAGAAGCCGGAGCCTTCTTTCTCCGGGACGGCGGTTTTTTACAGAGCAGCACCAACGCGCCTGTGGTCAATGCCGAAGATGTCCCCATATGCGCTGCTGAAGAACAGGCCGAGGTAAACTTACAAATTGACGGGGATGCCGATGAATACGAACTTACTCCCGTTGGAGAATCCGTGGGGATTTTTCAGGGAACAAGTGGTTTTGTGCCTTTGAACGGCACGCAAATTATCATAGCTACCGTCCAGGTCCCCATTGCCGATTATGATTTTGAATTGAGGGTTCGCCACAGCAGTGAACCCGGCCAGATCAGCGAGGTGGAAACCTTTTCCGTTTTGATCCGGGAAGGACCGGATTTTACCATAGAGGGAGACAGCCGGCTTTGTCCGCGGGAAGAACTCACTTTAAGCCTGACCGGAGAAGGCGTGACGACATATGAATGGAGCGGTGCGGCGGCGCTGGGAATTTCCGACGGCACTGCGGAAGGACCGGCAGCCGATCTTAGGGGAACCTTGAACGTTAATACGAGCGGTGAAGGGAAAGAGGCGATGCTCCTGATCAAAGCCTTTGATGAACTGGGTTGTATTCAGGAAAAATCCCGGCCTGTAGTGATCTTTTCCGAACCGGTAGTCACCGCTACGCGCGTGACTGCCTGTTCCGGCAGGCTCTTTGAGGTGGACCTGGATCAATTGATCAGCAACGGAGTAAACAGCGAATACGAGTGGATACTGGATCCCCTGCCGGCCGGGCTCGCCAAAACGGATGACACAGCGACTAATACCGGTAGTACGGATAAAATACTCAGCGGGAGCTTTACCCGGACCGGAATGCAGTCTACTGTTTTTACGGCTTCTTATCTGGTGATACCCGTCAGTGAAACCGGATCTTGCACCGGAGCACCCTTTACGGTGGCGGTAGATATTCCGCCGGCCTCTTTTGGAGAAAGCGTAGTCAAAACCATTTGTAGCGGGCAGTCGACCGGCATTGAATTGTCGGTTGCTTCGGGAAGTACTCCTGCCGGGAGTTTTGATGTTGAATTGCTGACGAGGACAGGTAATATCGAAGGCCAGGCTACCTCCGGCACCGAGCTAAGCGCACAAAGCATCAAAAGCGATACCTATTTCAATTCCGGTGAGGCGCCTGGTTCGCTTATCTATCGGATTACCCCGGTCAGTGAAGCCGGTTGCCGGGGAGAAGCTTTTGAAGTGACCATATACGTCATGCCTGATCCAGAACTGAGATCGGCCTTGCAAATTGCGGGAGTCGACTTTCCCGCCTCTGGGACCTGCGGTAATTTTAATGTGACGCTACAGCTTTTTATCGAAAATGACGGACCGGTAGCGCTACAGCATATTCAGGCCTTGCTGGATCTGAGCGACCTCGTGTATTACGGAACAGCTTTCCGGGGAATCGTCCCCGGCGGCGGCCCCGCAATCATGGAATCGGACGCCGCGGCGGATCCGGTGATCAATACTGATTTCGATGGGAACAACGCGTTCTTTGAAGAAGGAACGGGGCGATTGGAGCCCGGGCAAAAGCTGATGTTGCAATGGACAGTAGAAGTGGACCCGGATGCTGCCGGTGCGCCGGACTTGCCAAAAGCTCAGGCAGTGCTCAGCGGCCTGGCGGACTACGCCGGGCTGACGGGAGACTTTCCCACGCCGATAACCTGTCGGGCCGAAGACCTGTCGGACAGCGGCGCGGATCCGGGCAGCGACAATCCCGAAGCTCCCGGAGATGATGAAACCGGTAACGACCCGACGCCGCTGGGCGATTGCCACCTGCGCATGCAGCAGGTAGAAGGGGTCGATCGCCTGTTTGTCAGCACCGGTGACAATTGCCGGGTAACCGTGACACCGGAAATGCTGGTTGAAAACTATCAGGCCGATTGTGACACTTCGGCCCTGCCTCTGGGGGGCTACTATCGCATTTTTTACCTGGGAGAAGAATTGGAAGGCCCTGTGGAGGTGAGCAGCACCATCAATGGATTGCTGATATTTGAGGTCAGACTGGTGAGCGCCTGCGAGCAGGTTCGCGTATTTGTGACGCCGGAAGACCAAACACCGCCCGCAATCGACTGCCCGGCAAATGTCAGTGGGTTGATCAGGTCTCCCAATAAACAGAACAACGGTTTTGACTTCAGGGCCGCCGCTAATGCTTCGGAAGCAGGAAACGGGGAAGTGTTTAACCGGTTACTTTGTACGGAACTGGATTTTATATACCAAAATGATCGTTCCTGGCGAGATCCACAGTACCCATACTTTACCGGATTGCCCGAAGCAATGGATGACTGTGGAACGGCGCGTCTTATTGATATGACGGAAGTTTTGCTGGACCTGTCCTGTGCAGAAGCCTCAACAGGTGACGGACCGCAGGAAGCTTACCGGCTCGAGCGCAGCTTTGTCTATGAAGATGAATACGGCAACCGCGATACCTGTATGCAGACCATTACCTTTTTCAGGCCTTTTATTTTTCTGCCGGACTGCAGCCTGGAATTGGATGCCTGTGTCTATGGAGCAGGGCGCGGAGATCTCACCCCGGCGGAGCTCGGATCGGCGCCTTTTTTCATTATCGGCGCCGGGGATACCACCTTGTTGACCGAAAGCGCCTGTGGGTTTTCCGTATCCTATGAGGACGAGTTTGTCCAGGGCCCTGGCCAGTGTGAAGAAAAAACTATTCGCACCTGGACCGTGACGGATGCTTGCTGGTCGGAGAATGATTACCAGCTGCCGGTAGGGCGTCCCGGAGCTTATGAAGACTGTCCGGTGCTGCTTGATTTTCAGCAGCAAACATTGGTTTACGAGCAAGAACTGATTACCGGTGATATCACGCCGCCCGTGGTTCGTTGCCCCGGTGCCAACGGAGTTCAAAGCGAAGAAGTGGTCTTTTCAGCCGACCTGCTTAGTTGCGAGGCGACTGTATTGCCGCCTCCACCGCTGGTAGAAGGAGAATGCGATACCTGGGACTGGACCTTCGAACTCTACGGAGAAGTTTATGATCCGGCCACGAGCACTTCGACCTATGAGCTGATTGGGACAGCGGAGAACAAACAGCTGGAAGGCGTTCCCGTGGGCAGCTATGATTTGTTCTATATCGTAGCGGATGCCTGTGGCAATACAACGCTCAGCGCAACCCCCTGTACAGTCGTCATCCGGGATGCTGTCGCCCCGGTGGCCCGCTGTGAGGAAGAACTGGAGGTGGCGCTTGGCCTCACGGGAACTACTCGTCTGAGCGCCCTCGAGATCGATCGGGGTAGTTGGGATAATTGCAGCCCGGTGACCTTGGAAACCCGCCGCCTTATCGATGCCGGTTGCCTGGATGCCTACGTAGCCGCGCAAACCGGCAATAAAAGTTTTAATGAACTGAGGGCGGAGGAAAATATGCAAGAAAGCCGCACGGAATACTACGACGCAGAGCGTTTGTTGCTCACGCAAGAAGGAGGGCTTTATTACAGTGAGTGGGCCGAAGACCTGGTATTGACCTGTTGCGACGTGAGTGCTGAGCCACAGGACGAAGTAGCTGTCGAACTGCAGGTTCGGGACGGGGGAGGGAATCACGATATTTGTGAAACCTCCGTTCTGGTGAAAGATCTACAGGGCAGCTGTATACAACTGGAACCCGGGGAGGGGGCGATCACCGGATTGGTCACCACGGTTTCCGGTAAACGGATGACATCGGTGGAGCTGCAATTGAGCGGAGCGCAGGCCCGCTCCACACTGACCGATGAAACCGGCGCCTACCGCTTTGCAGGTTTGACGGCGGGAGCAGCGTATACTTTACGAGCAAGGCTGGACGAGCGCCCCAGAAACGGCGTAAGCACCCTGGATCTCATTCTGACTTCCAAGCATATTCTCGGCGTCGAACGGTTGCAGAGCCCCTACGCCCTGATCGCTGCCGATGCAAACGGGTCGGGCGCTGTCACTACGCTGGACCTCATCCAGTTGCGCAAAGTAATACTCGGTTTAGAAGCCGCCTTTCCTAATAACACCAGCTGGCGCTTCCTCCGCAAGGATTTTACCTTCACTGACCCCGAGTCGCCCTGGGGCGAACTGGAGGAAGCATCAGTGGTCCATATCGATCCCCTGTCCGGAATACTGAACGGAACTGATTTTATCGGTGTCAAAATTGGCGACCTGAACGCCAGTGCGGCGCCCGGGCCGCTGCTGACCGTTGAGGATCGGATTGCCCGGGGCACTTTTCAGTTGTTGGCGAATAACCCGCGACTCCGCGCCGGTGAAACCGATACCATCGACTTTTACGCGCCGGATCTGAACGGGGTGGAAGGGTTTCAGTTTACGCTAAACCTTGATCCGGCCCGGATCGAACTGGAGGAACTGGTTTACGGCATCGCCGGCGCCCCGCACTTCGGGTATTTCCCAGGGCAAGGAAGCATCACCATTTCCTGGAATGTCTCCGGCCCCGAAAGGGCCGTACCCTCTTCCGGAAGTCCCGGGGAGAGACTCTTTAGTCTGGTTCTGCGCGCCGGACCGGAAGTAGAGATCGAAGAAGTAATTCACCTGAGCTCTCATATTACCAACGCGGAAGCCTATCGTAACGATGGCGATCTGATGGATATTGAGCTGGATTTTGGCGAAGCCGCCCCCCTCTCCAGGGGGCTCGTACTCTACCAGAACCGGCCTAATCCGTTCCCGGAAGAAACGCTTATCGGATTTGAACTGCCCGAGTCTGGGGAGGCTGTACTTCAGATACACGACACTGGTGGGCGCTTGCTTTTTCACCGGCGCGCCAACTATGGGCAGGGGTACCATGAAATAACGCTTAAACGTCATCAGCTGACGCCCGGGGTGTTGTTCTATACTTTGCAGACGGCAACACAGACCGCCACCCGGCGGATGGTGTTAGTGAAGTGACCGGTAATGAAGTTGTCTAAAGTTTTCTGCTGCCGGCAAAAGGCGCGTTTTGGAGCTCAGCAAGACAAGACTTTAGACAACTTCAATATCCGGCGAGGACTGCTACAGACAATTGATCCTAAGTAGTTATTACTGTGATTCGCTCGCCATTCCGGCTTCGAGGTAATCGGCAAACCCGGCCAGACTGGAAAAACGGTAGTGGATGGGGTAGGGGAAATGGCCGTGCTCCAGCTCGCGAAGCGTTTCCGCTTTTGTTTCGATCAGCACGTTGATCATGTTCAGGTGTCCGCCAAACTCCATATCGGAGAGGGAGTCGCCGGCCATGACGGAGCGCTGGAAGTCGATTTCCGGAAAATCGGCTTTGGCTTGCTCGGCCATGCCGGTGTTGGGTTTGCGGCAAGAGGCGCCCGCGAGTTCCGGGCAGTAGTAAATACCGTCGATTGTTCCGTCTGCTTTCTGGATATCTTCCAGCATTTGCCGGTGAATCTGCTTCAGGTCCGCTTTAGTCATGAGGCCTTTACCGATACCTTGTTGGTTGGTGACGATAATGGTGCGCAGGAAGTAGTTGTTTAGGCGGGCGATGGCCGTTTTTGCTTCCTCGATAAAATGAAATTCGGCCCAGGACTTTACATAGTCTCCCGGCAAGCGCCGGTTGATGACGCCATCGCGGTCGAGAAAAAGGGAAAATGAGGGATCGCGTTGGAGTCGTTCGATTAGCATGAATGTATAGATTAGGTCGTTCGAAATCAGGTTGAAGTTGCTCCCTCAGGCAAAAATAACTTCCGTTGCTCCCCACCCGTACTGGGGGTGGTATTCATTTTTAAAGGTATCGACTTCCGGCATCCGGATCAGGCGGCTGGCAATGGCATCGCGCAGCCGGCCCTTACCAAGCCCGTGGATGATAAAGACCCGTTCGGCGCCGACGCGCAGCGCCTTGTCGATATAGGCTTCGAAATGGCGGAGTTGGAGGCGCAGAATTTCCGCATTGGACATTTTTTGGTGATAGTCGGTCAGCTTTTCTGCGTGCAGGTCGATTTCCGGAACGAATTCCGCCAGTTCGAGTACATCGTGGGAAATACCATGCTGCATACGCTCCCAAGTATCGAGCGATTGAGCCTTACGTTTGGTATAGGAACGCAGGTCTTCTTCTTTTGTAGGGTTGCCGGAGGTATGGAGTTTTTCGAATACCTTGAAGAGATGTACCCGCTGGTTGAGCAGCGGTGCCGTAGTGATGCGCTTGAAAAACTGTTTGGGGCGTATGCGAAGTTTGCGTTCCAACCGTCGGCCGCTTCCCTCGGTTGTTATCGGCCAGCATTCAATATGTACAGTGGGCGCGTCGTTGAGTTGATCGAAAAGCAATTCGCCCATTTTGAGGAAACCGAGGCTGCTGAGTTTGCCGTTCTGCTGCCGGTTGGTGGCGTTGCGAAAGGTCATCTGGTAGGAGTAAAGAACATCGTGAGGCGTGTCATTGAGCAGGAAAATATCATAGCGTTCTACGGATTCGCCGGACGGATCAAGGGGAGCGAAAGCGAGCTGAATGCCCCGGCTTTTGAGGATAGTATACTGCGTTTCAATTTCCGGGCGTTGGGGGGGAGTGGGTTTCTTCTCCTTTTTTCCGGCAACGACCCTGGCCCGGATAGAAGACAGTTGGCCGGCTGAGGCTTCCACGCGGATCAGGTCGTCGGCAAACGCCGGTATTTCCATATCATCCTCATCGAGCAGGACCTGCACCATGCCCTCCTCCAGCAGAGCAGTTACCACTCCGGTATCTTTGGAGTGTCGAAACCTGACCCGTGTTCCGATAGAAAAAAGCAACGCACTATTAGGTTTAATCCTGTTAATAAATGGTTATACTATATCTTTGCTCGAGAGACGACTCTGCAGAAGTTGTCTTTGGTATAAATGATTATTTCCTTTGCTTGGTTCAAAAGTAGGCATAATCCATGAATAATTCCGGTCATGAAGCGATGCGGTCGCATTATCGCTGGCGCCTGGCACAGGCGGCGGAGATTCGCTGGTGGCGCTTGTACCTTCGGCGCCGTGATAAAGCGAGCTACCTCTCGGCCAAACGCAGATACTGGAAGACCGTTCTGGAGCGCGCCGGTTTCTTTCCCGCAGCAGGAGAAACCGTACTCGATGCAGGTTGCGGCCCCGCCGGTATTTTCCTCATCCTGCAAGAGCAGTGCGTGGACGCGGTTGATCCCCTAATTGCGCAATACGAACGCCGGCTTCCGCATTTTAGCGCCGCAGATTATCCGTGGGTTACTTTCTACCCTACACCCATTGAGACCTTCCGGCCGCGGGGAGCCTACCAAACGATTTTCTGCCTTAACGCCATCAATCACGTCGCCGACCTGGAGGCTGCGCTCGACCGGCTCCTGAAATGCCTGGCGCCGGGAGGGAGACTCTTGCTCTCCGTTGATGCTCATCGCTTCGATTTACTCAAAGTATTGTTTCGCGCGCTGCCCGGTGATATCCTTCACCCACATCAACACGCCCTGGCGGACTACCGGCGCTTCATTGAACTGCGGGGCTGCCGGATGGCTAAAGTCGTCAAGCTCAAAAGTGGGCGCATTTTTGATTATTACTTGATGCATATTGAAAAGTTCTGATTATAACGGATTGCGTAGCTCCGTATTTTTTCGTTCACCGCTGAGGCTGCGGCGTGTGCGCCAGCCTGCTCATTCCTCCAGATTCATCCTGGCGCCGGCCAGTTCGCTGAGGGCGTGCTGATCGCCTGCCTCGCGCGCCACCCGCATGCCCGCTTCGTACGTCTGCAGCGCCTTATCGGGAGCGTTCAGTTTTTCGTAGAGTTTGCCGAGATGGTAGTATGTTCCGATATAGCCGGGATTTCCGGCAACGAGTTGGCGGTAGTATTCCAGGGCTTTATCCCGGTTTCCGCTTTTCTCATATTCTTTTGCGACTGCAAAGAGTAGAAAGGAGTCGCCGGGGCTGTTTTCCAGGTATTGTAGCAGTTGATCTAAGCGTTTGGAGGCCATGTTTTTTATTTAATTGTTTGATTTTCAGTTGTTTGTTTCGAATTTGTCGCCCGAGGGTAAAATTCAGCGAATTTTCGCTAAATCTATTCCGCTTTAAGTTCCTTTTAAGTATATTTGCTTTTATGAGTCGTAAATTCTGCGGTTGCGTTAATTTATAAATTCCTTGCGAGTATGCCATCCGGGATTTGTATTTAACCGGACCGGATGATCGCGCTGCCTTGTTTGCGAATTCGCGAAAGGATTTCCTCGCCAGGGTATGTATCAGCAAGAACATTTCGCAGAACACGCCGTTTTGATATACAACAAAAAATGACAAAGCCAATGAAATTACTGGTTTGCATCAGCAAAACCCCGGACACCACCACCAAGATTTCCTTCACCGATGACAATACGGAATTCGATACGGAAGGAGTGCAATACATTATGAATCCTTACGATGAATGGTACGCCCTGGTCCGCGCCCTGGAGTTGAAGGAAGCGGCCGGTGGAACGGTGACGGTAATCAACGTAGGGCCGGCGAGCAACGATACAATTATCCGGAAAGGCCTGGCCATCGGCGCCGACGATGCCGTTCGCATCGATGCGGAGCCGGCGAGCAGTTTTTTCGTCGCTAAGCAAATTGCCGAATACGCAAAAGGAGAATCCTACGACGCTATTTTTCTCGGGAAGGAGACCATCGATTACAATGGTTCCCTGGTGGGCGGTATGATTGCAGAAATGCTGGATATGCCCTTTCTCTCCTATGCCAGTAAAATGGAAGTGGACGGCGATAAGGCGACAGTAACTCGCGATATTGAAGGGGGAACCGAAGTTGCCGAATTGGCATTTCCCTTTGTCATCAGCGCGGCCAAAGGATTGGCGGAGCAGCGGATTCCCAATATGAGAGGGATTATGATGGCCAAACGCAAGCCGCTTAAAGTAGTGGAGCCCGTCGCTTTTGAAGATCTGACGGAAGCGGTGCACTACGAATTACCTCCGGAAAAGGGCGATGTCAAGCTCATCGACCCGGAAAATATGGAAGAACTGGTGCGCCTGCTGCACGAAGAAGCCAAGGTGATCTAATGCACCAGTGCGCTGGGAATTAAGTTTGCCATAGTTTAGGCGAGGTTATTTTGGTGGTAGACGAGGCGCGAGAAGGGAAGATAGCCGGAGCTACCTGACCGACGAGCAACGAGGGATACCGCGAAAAGAAGCCGAATTAACTGTGATGAACTTAGTTCCCGGCGCACCAGGCTTTGATCAACTGTCAACATACATTCATTGACCAAAAAAATCCTCTAAATATATGGTTCTCGTATTCGCAGAAACTCAGAAAGGTAAACTCAAAAAAGCCGCCTACGAAGCGGTTTATTACGGGTATAAAACGGCCCGGGCGCTAAATGTCGATTGTGCAGCTCTGACCCTGGGTGAGGTAGAAGGCGCCGGTGACCTGGGCAAGTACGGCGCCTCGAAAGTATACCAGGTAGTCGATTCCCAACTGAATGATTTCGACAGCCAGGTGTACGCCGCCGCTATCGGTAATGCAGCAGAAAAGCTGGACGCAGGGGTAGTCATTGTTCCTCATACCTCCACGGGTAAATCACTGACCGGCCGGCTGGCGGTACGCCTGCAGGCCGGCGCTGTATCGGGTGTCAACGGAGTGCCTGACACGGAAGGCGCATTCAAAGTGCGCAAGCCTGTCTTTTCCGGGAAAGCCTTTGCCGATGTTACCCTAAAGTCGGAGAAAAAAGTGTTATCGCTGATGGGCAACTCCTTCCAACCGGAGGAGGTGGCCGCCGCGGTGGAAGTCAGCCCTCTGGAAGTAGACCTGCCGGAAGGCCGCATCAGCGTCAAGGCTGTCAACCGCGTGGAAGGCCGCACCCCGCTGCCCGAAGCGGAGTTGGTCGTCAGCGCAGGCCGGGGCATGAAAGGTCCGGAAAATTGGGAGATCATTGAAAAACTCGCCGATACGCTGGGCGCTACTACGGCCTGCTCCAGGCCCGTCTCTGACACCGGCTGGCGCCCCCACCATGAGCACGTAGGACAGACCGGGATCACCATCCGGCCCAATCTATATATCGCGGTGGGCATCTCCGGAGCGATTCAGCACCTGGCGGGAGTCAACAATTCCAAGACGATCGTGGTTATTAATAAAGATCCTGAAGCACCCTTCTTTAAGGCTGCAAATTACGGGGTAGTGGCCGACCTCTTTGACGTCGTCCCCCGTTTGAATGAGGCCCTGGAAAAGTTCAGAGCGGAAGAGCAATGATGCCTCTTTAAATGCTATCCGGTAAAAAAAAGCGCCGGTTACACGCTATTTCACTGAAAATACTTACTTTTGCACCGCTATAACTGATTTTCGTAATCACTAATGGTAAATTAAATTTATGCCAAACTATTTAACCAAAGAACAGAAGGAAGAAATCTTCCAGGAATACGGAGGGTCGAAAGATAATTCCGGTTCCACCGAAGCTCAAATTGCATTGTTTACGCGCCGTATCAAGGGCTTGTTCGAGCACCTGCAGGAGAACCGCAAAGACCATTCCAGCCGGCGAACCCTGCTATCCCTTGTTGGGAAGCGGAAACGCTTGCTGCAATACCTCGCGAAAAAAGATATTCAAAAATACCGGGACCTTATCGATAAACTAGGTATCCGTAAGTAAAAGAGTTCCAAAAGGGAGCAACTCCAACAGGCGAGTTGCTTCCTTTTTTCTTATTATATTTATCTCGAAAAGAGAAGCAGTCCGGCGGTGGCGAAAAATACCGCGGATTGATTTAGGTGATTGTAAAGATAGAACAAGGAAAAAATAAAAAATTTTCTCTGGCCTGTCCGACAGAATACTTGAATTCTACGTCCTCCCTACACTTACCTTCTTCGCATAAAACTTCACTCCGGTGTTTCTCCTTACAGGGATAAGAACCCGCAACTCTCAGAAGATAATTGATTTAGTTTTTTAATTAAAATTTGGTTTACATATGGGACAACAGATTCCAATCAGTACGTCCTTCGATCTGCCGGACGGCCGCACCGTCACTATAGAGACGGGTAAGCTGGCTACGCAGGCTGATGGATCCGTACTAATTCGCATTGGAGATACCATGCTGTTTTGCTCCGTTGTTTCCGCTAAGGAACCAAGGGAAGGGCAAGCTTTCTTCCCGCTTTCCGTCGATTACCAGGAAAAGTTCGCTTCGGCGGGCCGTATTCCCGGTAATTTTTTCCGCCGGGAAGCCAGGTTGTCGGACTACGAAGTAATTATTTGCCGCCTCGTCGACCGGGCTATCCGGCCGCTTTTTCCGGAAGGGTATATGAATGACACGCAAGTGATCATCAACCTGATCTCCGGGGAACAGGAAACCCTGCCCGATGCCTTTGCGGCACTGGCAGCCTCCTCGGCGCTCGCCGTATCCGATATTCCTTTCGCCGGCCCCATCTCTGAGGTGCGCGTTGCGCGCATCAAGGGGGAATACATGGTCAACCCGCACAAGAGCGACCTGGAACAAGCCGATCTCGACATTATTGTCGCCGCCTCGATGGATGACGTCGTTATGGTGGAAGGAGAGGCCAAGGAAGTCTCGGAACACGCATTGATCGAAGCCATTAAGGTCGGTCACGAAGCGATTAAAGTGCAGTGTCAGGCACAGCTCGACCTCGCTGAAAAAGTAGGTGAAAAAGCTGCTCAAAAACGCGATCTTCCGGAAATCCCCTCGGATGAGGCGGTGGAAAAGATGGTAGCAGATTTTGCTAAGCAACGCATCTACGAGGTGGCTAAATCGGCCTTGGACAAGCAAGTCCGCAAGGACCGCTTCAGTGAGATCAAAGACGAATTGATCGAGCAGTTTACCGAAGATAAGGGCGAAGAGTGGATGGAGGAGAACGGTGAAATGGTCAAGGATTACCTCGGCAAACTGAAGAAGGACGTCATCCGCCGAATGGTGCTGGACGAAAAAGTTCGCCTCGATGGACGCCAACCTGATGAGGTTCGCGACATCTGGTGCGAGGTAGACTACCTGCCCGCTGCGCACGGCTCCGGCCTTTTCAACCGCGGTGAAACGCAGGCGCTGGCCTCACTGACGCTCGGCACCAAACTCGATCAAATGATGATCGACAAGGCTATGGAACTCTACTACGAGAACTTCTTCCTGCACTATAATTTCCCTCCCTATTCAGTAGGAGAAACCAAACCGCTGCGCGGCCCCAGCCGCCGCGAAGTAGGCCACGCCAACCTGGCTTCTCGCTCCATCCGTCAGGTGTTGCCCGATGAACTTCCCTATACCATCCGCATCGTTTCGGACGTACTGGAGTCCAATGGATCTTCCTCCATGGCTACCGTCTGCGCCGGCTCGATGGCACTGATGGATGCCGGCATCAACATCAAGTCTGCCGTTTCCGGTATTGCCATGGGGCTCATCTCCGACGGCGAGAAGACGGTCGTCCTCTCCGATATCCTCGGTGATGAAGATGCCCTGGGTGATATGGATTTCAAAGTCACCGGAACGGAAAAAGGGATTACCGGTTGCCAGATGGATATCAAACTGGAAGGCCTGCCTTACGAACTGATGGAAGAAGCCCTGGAGCAAGCAAAGAAAGGCCGGATACATATCCTCGGTAAAATGGCCGAAGCAATCGACAAACCGCGTGAAGACCTCAAACCGCATGCACCGCGCATCGTAGAAATTGTGATCGACAAGAGCTTTATCGGCGCCGTGATCGGCCCCGGAGGTAAAGTCATTCAGGAAATTCAGGAGGTTACAGGCACTACGATTAACATCGAAGAAGAAGGAGATAAAGGTATTGTCAGTGTTGCCAGCTCCGATAAACCTTCTATCGATGCAGCCCTGGAACGGATTCGTCGCATCACGTTCACCCCCACCGTTGGTGATGTCTATCAGGCTAAGGTCAAAACCGTGATGCCTTACGGCGTTTTTGTTGAATTCAACGGAAAAAGTGGCTTGCTGCACGTTTCTGAATTTTCTCACAGCCACATCGATAAAGTGGAGGATGTCTTCTCTGAAGGTGATGACGTCAAGGTCAAACTTATCGGAGTCGATAAAAAGACGGGTAAACTGCGCTTGTCACGTAAAGCCCTCTTGCCACCACCCAACGGAGGTGACAATAAAGGCGGTGATGATCGTCGAGGCGGAGGAAAAAGAGACGACCGGCGCTGATTTCGTCATTTAGGTTGTACAGACGCCTCCGGCAACCTGTCGCATTACGCTTACATTCGGCAGTCAAGCTGCCGGGTCCGAAGCGGACCCTGTAAATTCAAGGAATCCGGCTTTAGCAATTCCGCTAGAGCCGATCATTTTCCTTGAATTTTTTTTTGTCTGAAAGTATCGGGTATTTGTTAAAATATACCGACTTTTAAAAAATGGAGGGCGGCGGAGAAGCGGATAAAGAACGAATAGGGCCAAATTTGATTGGCTCCTGCGCTTTTTTTGGCAAACTATTGCTTTTGAAAAACTATTTATTATTAACTTTTTTTGGCAAAAAGTCAAGTTTTTTTTTGGGCCTTGAAACTATTTTTTGAAATAAAGCGTATAGGAGTTAAATGGCATCCTCAAAAACCCGTATCACATGCGTCAGTTAAAAATCACGAATAAGATCACGGCCAGGGAGAGTCTGGCGCTTGATAAGTACCTCAATGATATTGGTAAGATTCCGATGCTGAATGCCGATGAGGAAGCCGAACTGGCCCGCCGCATTAAGCAAGGTGATCAATTGGCTTTGGAGAAACTCACCAAGTCAAACCTTCGCTTCGTAGTCTCTGTCGCAAAGCAATATCAAAATCAGGGGCTTTCCCTTAGTGATCTGATCAACGAAGGCAACGTGGGCTTGATGAAAGCCGCCCGCCGCTTTGATGAAACAAAAGGCTTTAAATTCATCTCCTACGCCGTCTGGTGGATTCGTCAGTCTATCCTGCAGGCTATCGTCGAATATTCGCGCATTGTACGCCTGCCGCTCAATAAGGTGGGATCGTATAATAAAGTGAACGAGGCATTCCTGGCTTTCGTTCAGGAATTCGAGCGGGAACCTACACACGAAGAACTCGGCGAACTGCTGGATATGACCCCCAAAGAAGTCTCTAATATGTTAAAAGGCAATGGCCGCCATTTGTCGGTAGATGCGCCCTTGAGCGGGGAAGATGGGGACTCCACTATGCTCGATGTGCTGGCTATAGCGGAAAATATGAGCCCGGATGAAAGCCTGATGGAACAATCGCTCAAAGAAGAAGTGCAGCAAGGCCTTTCCATCCTTTCGCCAAGGGAAGTGGAAGTGCTCAGCTCTTATTACGGCCTGAACGGTCACAAGCCACTCACCCTGGAGGAAATCGGAGAACTGTACGGCCTGACCCGCGAACGCGTCCGGCAAATTAAAGAAAGAGCCATCCGCCGCCTGCGCAAATCCTACAACCGCAACGCTTTGAAATCCTATCTGGGATAAGGGAAAGACGATTTACTGCATTATTTTGAGTAAGAAACGAACTAATCCACTATCTTCGGATGGTGGATTTTTCTTGTTAGAGACAGTAGGGGATTGCAGGGCAAAAAACTTCTTATAGTTCCCCGGACAGACCACATTCAAGGATATGACTCATTCGAAAGATATATGGTTGATGCCCCTTATCTTATTGCTAGTGGGAGCCTGCAGCAATGACGACCATTCGGACAGTAGTTCGTCTTCCGGCATAGCCGGTGCAGTAACGGCGGAGGAGGAGACCTACCAGTGGTATAACGTTGGTCCGGATGGAGCAAGGCTTCGTCAGACAGCCGGTCCCGAAGGGCGTATAATCGAACAGCTGCCCGGCGGGGCCAGGGTGGCTGATCTCAACGAACTAAGCCCCTTTCTGACCAGTATAGAGTTGGCGGAAGTTCGTTTCGATGAGCCGTGGTGGCGCGTGCGTACCACCACCGGTAAGGAAGGCTGGATTTTCGGCGCCGCACTGACAGGAGTCGATTCGGCAACCTTGCTGCGAAAGCGAACGGAAGCGCTTTTCGGAAAAGAAATGGCGGAGCGGCTTTCGGCCTATCGCGGAGCTCAGCGGCAGGCGCGAACCGCAACGGAGGTGGCGCAATGTTACCGTCAGGGGCTGGGCCTGCGCGAGGAGCTGCTCACCCGGATGGAAGCCTATCTCGGGCGGCATCCCGGCCAGACCTTGCCCGATCTGTTCTGGCTGTCCGGGGCTTTACCGGCTTTTATTCCACAGCTCGTCGCAGAAAAAACCAGCTATTACCTCTTTGCCGATTACAGGGCCTGGTCGGATCTCGCAGGGCAAAGTACCGGAAAAGAGGATGATTATTTTTTCCAGCTGTGTATCCGACGCTTCCCAACCGATAGTATCGAATACTTTTATCCAGCCTGGACCATCGGAGATGGACAGCCGGGGCCTCCGGGCGGACACAGTCTGCTGGGCAGGGGAATCCACCGGCGCATGTTGCAAGCCATCGAGCAAACGCTTCGGCTAAGTAACTCCTTCCGCCCGGAAATCGAGGCCATGAAACAAGAACTCATCAACGATATCGTCCATCCGCACGTTACTTATTGGGAAGAAACAGACAGCATCTCGACGGAGATCGAACGGATCCTGTCCGACAGCATTGCCTGTCTGAGCGGGGATGAGCGCGTCGCACTGCATATGCGATTGCAACAGATACAATCGGACTCTGTAAATCTTCAAACAAATTACAAAAACGGCGCGCCGCCGCCGCAATAATAAACACAACATCTGTAATGGGAATTTTTGCACTATCCACACTTTTAGTAGCCGGAGCAGGTATCTACATTTTTTCCAAAGTATTCCCCAATTTTCAGCCGGGAAATAAAAAAGTGCAGGCTGACCTGAAAGACATGAGGGAAGAACTGGCGCCCGCAGCAACCAACCTGGTGCCGCTGGATAACAAAGACCTGGAACTGCTGGCCGCCGAAGAAGAAGAACACAAGGTGAAAAAGGGATTTACCACCAAGGTAAAAGGAACCCTTTCTACCATTTTTCACGAACCGGTCGCGCTGTACAGTTATAAAAAATATCTCTCTACCAGTGGTAAAGACGCCGTGCTGTATGTTAAAACGGCCCGGCATGAATACTTTTACTGGATTAAGAATAAAGGGACCAAGGTGGTGATTGACAACAGCCTGATCGGTAACCTCGAAAACCAGGAAATACTCTACGGGGGTAAAAAAGACCGGATGATCGCCCGGATCAATCGCGATGAGGAAGAGTTCATGCCTGTTCTGGTGCAAGGTAAGGAGATCGGAAGTATCGTTAAAACGGGCCCCGGTGAGAAGCAGGCGCTGTCAACCCGGGCTTTCGGCTACGTCGTAGACAACGTCCTGCCTGAAGAACGTGCTGTTTTCCTGTCCCTGGCTTTCTATGAGCTCATCATGAGAAAAGTAGAGGAATGATGAATGGGCTGTAAAATTAGATTTATCGGCGTTTATTTGTACCTTCACCTATTCGTGAACTATTCGTCGACGCTATTGTTCGGCAAGATAAGGTGACTGTTCCCCTACTAGCTTGTAAACCAGTAACAATGAGTCTTTCAAAGAGAGTAAATCTGATTATTTATCGCTTCCGCGAAAAAGGGTTGGAAATCTTTCTGGTTAACTCCAAGGATGGAGAGAACTGGGAAATACCCAAAGGACCGCTCAATCAGGAAGGGCCTCGCTCTCTTCGGGAGGAGGACCGGCTGATTGAATTGGATCCGGTGCGGCAGGAAGATGGTCAGGAGGAAGAAGCACTGGCCGTAGAAGGAGAGTGGCATGACATTCCCTCGCTCAAGTCCATGATTTACGAAGATGCCGTTTACATCAAAGAGAAACTGAAAGAAATGGATGGCGGCACTTATATTTCCATAAAAGAAGCAGTGAAGAAGGTAATGCCGCATCAGTACGAATTCCTTAAGGAGCTCAAAGAAATTTTGATCGACAGGAATATGCTCAAAAATATGTGACAGCAGTAGCGTGCCGCAGAAAATAAAATAGGGCAAGCGATTAATCGCTTGCCCTATTTTATTTTGAAAGGTCTGTCTTCCCGACCAGCCTTTTCAATTCTTTTCCGCGCCAGGGCAAGCACCATAGCCAGTTGCTCTGTTTTGCTGAGGTTGGTGTTGTCCACCACGACGGCATCTTCGGCTTGGCGCAGCGGGCTGTCAGCACGGTTGGAATCGATATGATCCCGACGCGCCAGGTTGCGTCGCACGATTTCGCGGTCTGTAGTCTGGCTTTTTTGCCGTAGTTCTTCGAAGCGACGCCGGATGCGTTCACCGGTATCGGCGGTCAGAAAAATTTTCAATTTGGCATGAGGAAAGACGACGGTTCCGATATCACGGCCGTCCATCACAATACCGCCCTTTTCCCCGAGCTGGCGCTGCTGTTTGACCATAGCCCGCCGAACGGCGGAGACAGCAGCTACATCGCTGACGCGCTCCGACACCTCCATTTTTCTGATAAGAGATTCTACAGACTTCCCGTTGAGCAGCGTCTCGAATTCACCGTCATTCTTTTGAAAATCAATGTGTATTTTTTCCAGCGCCCGGGCTACCGCCCGTTCATTCCCTACGTCGACACTATGCTGCAGAAAAAAATAAGTCACGGCCCGGTACATAGCGCCGGAATCGATGTAGAGGTAATGGAGTTCCCGGGCCAGTGCTTTGGCCAGGGTACTTTTCCCACAGGCGGAATAGCCGTCGATGGCGATAGTAATTGACTTCACAGATTACAGCATTGTGATGGCAGGTGCTATTAACAACCCGCTAACATTGAAGTGACAAAGAAAGAATGTATTGAAAACCTTTTCGATATAAAAGGAGCGCCCCGGCTTGTATTCCCGGGGCGCCATCTTTTAAATCTTACCGTTTTCAATTCGGGTAGGGGAGTCGTAGTATTAGTACTCGTCCTCATTGAAAAGAAAGTCATCTTTTCTTGGATAATCGGGCCAGATATCTTCAATACCCTCGTAGACTTCTCCTTCATCCTCCATTTGTTGGAGGTTTTCAATCACTTCCAGCGGTGCTCCGGAACGGATGGCGTAGTCAATGAGTTCGTCACGCGTTGCGGGCCAGGGCGCTTCTTCGAGATGATAGGCTAATTCAAGTGTCCAATACATAGATAAACACAATATTTAAAGTTTCCAGACGCTTACCGACAGACGATGGTTGTAATAATTCGATAGTTGAGATTCAACTTGTAAAAATGGAATAAATCTTTGCCGGTAATTTATTCAATCAAATTGCTTTTAGCTAAAAAAAGTTCTACACAAAAGCAAAAAAACGTCACTTAATTTGAGCAAAAGTAAAAAACTTGTGCAACTGTGCAAAAACAATTTATGATCTGTAGCGCGGCGGGTTGAGTTATTCGTTCCGGCAAGGGCTGCTTAATGCTTTTTGCTTTGTAATATATTGTTTATCAGTTATTTGTACTGGCCGATAATATCGTAGGGGGCGTATTCATATCCCCGGGGCGCCCGCCCGATGACGGTTGAATTGACCGGACCGGTGGGATCACAGACGCAATATTCGCGCCCGCGGTATTCAATGGCATCCTCACAACTCTCGGAGAGCGCCACTCCGATGGTAAGGTGATCCTGGTAGGCGATAATGATCATCGGCATGCCCAGCAAGTCCTGTACCAGGCGATAAAAGAGGGCCGAGCGGTCTTCACAGTCGGAATAGGGATAGTGGAACACTTCGTCGGCAATCATGGGTTTGCTGTATCCGAAAAAATCTTTATCGTCCTGGTACTGGAAGGACGAGCGGGTGAAAGCGACGAGGAATTCCAGTGCCTCCCGCTCTGTTTTGTCGCTGATCATTTGCCTGAGCTGCGGGAGCAGGGAGGAAGAAATGCTGGAGGAGAAGGGAACTTCCAGGTATTGATTCTCAGCGATGAAGGGATATTGTTTCATGATCTCCACAATTGTCTGATCAGTAGTGACATCGATCTGATAGACGTATTCGCCGAAATTGAAGTCAAATACGCGTGATTGCAGCTGCGGACGCAATTCGGGGAGCCGGGAAAGGTAAAAAGAAAAAGGCCGCCCCTGCGGCTGAGCCACAAAGTTGAGCAGATAAAGAGCCTGCTGGCTGTTCGCTTCCTGGTTTATGCTGGTGAGGTTGACATAAGTGCGGCCGTTCTCCTGTATCATCGGCACCTCGAAGACCTCATCAGTGGTGTAAACATAAAGAAAAACCTGCTCACTCTGGAAGGTGAGGCGGGTATCGAAATCTGCCTGGGAAAGAAAGAACCAGGTGGTGAGTTCCTGCTGTACGGCGCTTTGCGCCGGCATGATTTCTGCTATCGTCTGCCGCAGCAGCTGATAGAAAAGCCAGTCGTTGAGCCCGAGGGTTTGTTTTTGCTCTCTGAGGGCCCGGAGCAGGGTGCGGTAATCCCGTCGCTGGAGTTGTTGGTAATAGGCAACGATGCTTCTTTCATCGACTTCATCGCTGAAAGGCAGAATGATGTTGGTGTTATAGGACAAATTAATTTGTTCGGAATAGAAGCTGAGGGTCACTGCTCTTACTCCATCCGAAGCCCGGACGAATGAAAGCGATACAAAGCCTAGAAAAAGCACCAGGATTCCTCGCGGCATGGTTATTCACTGGATTTTGGATTCTTTAACGGTAGTTCGTGGCGCAGCATGTTTTGCAGAATGCTGATTTGTATTTTACTGCCTTCCGGAACCCAGTCAAAGATGATTACCGAAAAAAAGCGCATCCTTACTTATCTCCTATAAAGATACGCTTTTCCTTCATTTTTATTTTACGTTGTAATCCCGGCTACTCGTAAGGTCACAGAATCAGCATCGCGTCGCCGTAACTGAAGAAGCGATATTTTTCCTTGATCGCCTGCTGATAAGCCTCCATGATCAAATCGTAGCCGCCAAAGGCGCAGACCATAATGAGCAAACTGGATTTGGGAAGATGAAAGTTGGTGATCATCGAATTGGCAATGCTGAATTCATAGGGAGGGTAGATGAATTTATTAGTCCAGCCCTCATCAGTTTTGAGCATGCGTTCCGCTGAAACGGCAGATTCGATGGCGCGCATAGTGGTGGTACCTACCGCGCAGATGCGATGATCATTCGCTTTGGTCTGGTTGACTTTGTCGACGGCATCCTGCCGGATGCGGAAGTACTCGGCATCCATTTTGTGCTTGGAGAGATCTTCTACATCTATACTCCGGAAAGTTCCCAGACCGATATGTAAAGTCAGTTCGGCAAATTCCACTCCCTTGATTTCCAGGCGTTTCATTAGTTCGCGGCTGAAGTGCAGCCCTGCAGTGGGAGCCGCCACTGCACCAATCTCCTTTGCGAAGATGGTTTGGTACCGTTCGCGGTCCAGTTCTTCGGCCGGCCGCTGCAATTGCTTGGGCAGCGGCGTATTTCCCAGTTGGTGTAACTCTTTCTGAAATTCCTCATCCGAACCGTCGTAGAGAAAGCGAATGGTACGCCCGCGGGAAGTCGTGTTATCCACAACTTCAGCCACCAGAACGTCGTGGTCATTTTCGTCGCTGAAATAAAGTTTGTTGCCTACCCTGATCTTACGGGCCGGATCGACCAGTACATCCCACAGGCGGGACTCGCTATTTAGTTCCCGCAGCAAAAATACCTCGATTTTAGCACCGGTCTTTTCTTTACGGCCGTACAAACGAGCCGGGAAGACCTTGGTGTTGTTGAAGATCATGACATCTTCCTCATCGAAATAGTCAATGATTTCTTTAAAGGTCCGATGCTCTATCTTTCCACTATCGCGATGGATGACCATCAGCCGCGATTCGTCCCGGTTTTCTTTCGGGTATTGCGCGATGAGTTTCTTGGGTAATTCAAAAGCAAATTGTGAGAGTTTGGTCCTCATTCCTCAGGTTTTTCGAAAAAATTGGATGCAAAGATAAAAATAATGTGATTCACGTGGGCAATATTGATGACTTTGCCGTAAGTTGATCCTGCTTGGAGCTTGTTTAAAATTCGTTTTGATGCCGAAAATGGCCAGATTTGGATTCCTGCGAAGTCCTTTTAAGCTTCGTAGCGAAAAAAAGTGGAAGCCTGTCTCGTACATAGCCTGCCCCGTACACGCAGTGTCGGGGAATTGCCGGGATTGCAAAAATGGCATTTGCGGGCCGAAGGATGAAATTAAACACGCTCTTGAAAGGTGAATATTCCTGTTTCTATCCGTTAGCAGAAAAATAGCTTTCGTTGATCGATTGAATTCGGCAACCCCACCGGTATTTATTAAATTCACCCCTGTTTTATTTTTCGGTGTGTGGTACGGGACATTTTCTTCCGAATACTGTTTTAAGGAGCTGTCCCCCCGAATGTTGTAGCAGAAAGTCTCTTTTTTTGCCGTAAATACAACCCCTCTTCCCAATGAATTGTTTGGCACAGACGCAATTGTATGCTACGGCTTATTTTGCGGAAGCTTCAAAAAGTTGTCGAATAGGGAAATTGTCCCGGAAGCGATGTATGTATTTGCTTTGCGGGAACCGGCAAACGGAGGCATTACTGATTTTACCCGGAAAGGCGCCGGACCTGCTCTTCGAGGTGCCGGCCCGAATAAAGGAAATGTGAAGATGGTTACCTTGTTAAAAATTATCGGTGAAAGTATTTCCCAGGCGCTACAGCAATTACGGGGCAGCAAACTGCGTAGCTTCCTGTCTCTTCTGGGTATTACGATTGGTATTTTCTGCATCATTGGCGTGCTGTCTGCCGTCGATTCTCTGGAAGATAATGTGCGGGGGAGCCTGGAAAAACTGGGTAACGATGTCATCTACGTACGAAAGTGGCCCTGGGCCGATGTCAGCGGCGATTGGTGGAAATACATCAGAAGACCCAATCCATCCCATGAGGACTACGAAATGCTCAAAGAACGTGCTCGCCTCACCGAAGAGGTTTCTTACCATGTCGTTATCGGCTTTCGTACTCTTAAATACAAATCGAGTAGCGTCGATGGGGCTGTTTTAATCGGGATCACCCAGGAGTTTGACAATATGTTCAACCTCGAGTTAGATGAGGGGCGGTTTCTGTCACCGGCGGAATACCGGTATGGCAGTAACAAATTGGTACTGGGCTATACCGTGGCGGAGGAGTTATTCGGTTCGCTCAATCCCGTTGGCAAACAAGTGAAACTTCAGGGTAGAAACTACGAAGTTATCGGCGTCATCGAAAAATCCGGGAATGATTTGATCAATCCGCTTGACTTTGATAATACAATGATGGTTTCTTACCCCAATGCCCGGGGACTGGCGAACCTGAAAGCCAAGCAGATCTTCGACACCTCAATCAATATCCAGGCAAGAGACGGGATAGCCCTGCGTGAAGTCAAGGATGAAGTGCGCGGCATCCTGCGGGCTCACCGGCGCCTCAAACCTAAGGAAGAGGATAATTTCTCCCTGAATGAACTATCCATGGTGGCCTCCCTTTTTGATAATTTTTTCAGCGTTCTCAACCTCCTCGGTATTATCATCGGATTGTTCGCCTTACTCGTCGGTGGGTTCAGCGTCGCCAACATCATGTTCGTATCCGTCAAAGAGAGAACCAGTATTATCGGAGTGAAGAAAGCCCTCGGCGCCAAGCGGTATGTCATCCTGCTCGAATTCCTGGTCGAAGCCATTATTCTCTGTCTCATCGGTGGCATTATGGGATTGTTGCTCGTTCACGTCATCACGCTTATCCTCACGAATATCATCAATTTCGAGCTTTACCTCGATTTCGGAAACATCATTATCGGGATCACCTGTTCGGTGCTCATCGGGATTGTCTCCGGCCTCGTGCCGGCTATCCAGGGCGCCCGCATGGATCCGGTAGATGCTATGCGGAAGTAATATTGTTGCGCCGGCGATCACCGGGGAACTCCGGGGCGAAGGCGGTCAGCAAAGCTAAAAATTCATTTTGACCGCCGAGAGATCCCGGCGCAACAATTCTGATCCTTTGGCATCCCTCCCGAAGCGCCGGAGCGCCGTTCCGTGGCGCCAGTCATACCTGGCTTTACCTTTCTGACCTGGACCATCTGAAAAACGATACCGGCCTTACCGAACTCAGCAACTCATAACCTTTTATCACACCGCGGATCGGGGCATGTGAGAACCTGCAAACCGGCACCGGAAGTGGCCGGCAAGCTTTCAATCTCTAATCTTCAATTGCAGAAATTTAACCCACTCCGATAATAAATTGGAAAAATTAACATTTATATACTATCTCGCTAGACTTCATTGTTTAACTTTGAGGTTCTGAAGAGACTCGATTAGGATTTTTTTATTATAAAAAAAAATTAAATATTAAGGCTTTGAAAGGCTCCTTTACCCCCCCTTTTGCGTCAGCCAAGAGGGAAGCAGTCTTTGGGATTTTAACCAAGAACAGCTAATTGCAGCTGGAATCGAAAATTAATTTTACTAACTTTGCGCAGCTTAAAATCATATCCCATGACCCGATTTCGCTTACTTCCGTTTCTTTTGTTGACGACCTATTTTGTTCAGGCTCAGCAGCTTACCTTATTTACACAATACCGGGAAAACACGACCCTGATTAATCCAGCTTCGCTGGAAGGTGATTATCTCGCTTTCGGACAAAACCTGACTGTGGGCGCTTCCTACCGGGCTCAGTGGACGGGGCTTTCCGGAGCTCCCCGCACCGCGTCGGTAAGAGCCACTTATCTCAATGTTGATTGGAGTGGCGTGACGCTCATGGCGGGTGGTCATATACTGAATGATCAAACCGGCCCTACCGGTTTTACCGGCATTTACGGGCGTCTGGCAGGAGTGCTGACCGATGATCCCGAGTTCGGAGGCTTGTCTGTCGGCCTTAGCGCCGGTATGGTCCAGTTCCGGGTCAACGCCGGCGATATCGTGCTCCGTGAGGATGGAGATGTACTCGGGGCCGTGGATCAGGCCCAGTTTTTCCCCGATGTCGGTGTCGGAATATTCTTCTATCGCATGCTGGACGGCGGTGCATTTGATGGCGATTACTTTTATGCCGGCGCGTCCATTCCGCAAGTGTTAGGTCTTGACTTTACCTTTCAAAATGAAGGTGGAGATTTTCTCACGAGGCGGGTACGCCACTTTTACGGACAGCTGGGGATGTATAAATTCTTCGATAACGACAGTTTCCTGGAACCGTCAGTATGGGTGAAGTATACGCCTAATGCTCCGCTGAACGCCGATTTTAACTTGCGCTACCAGCTCCCGACCAATTTATGGATAGGCACCGGTCTTTCAACTGCCGGAACTTATCACCTGGAAGCAGGGGTTCTGTTGGGGCAAAATATCGGATTTGATAACACTATTCGCATCGGTTACGGATTCGATCATACTTTTAGTACGATCGGACCGGCGGCTGGCAGCACCCACGAGATCAACCTCGGATTTTCTTTCTATACCTATTAATTTATTAGAATGGTTTGGCTTGGCCCCCCAGCCGCTGCAATATAGCAACCATCACATCAGAACGGTGGAGCACATAACAAGCATGAGGGCGAGTTTAGGCCATGGGAAAAATAAGCTCTTTATCCCATGAAAGTTTTCACTACATCCGTACATCCCAAATTCGGAAGAGGTATCATGAAAAAATTACTAGCGTTAATTGTATTTATCGTGGCTGTGAAAGTCACTGCCTTTGCGCAGCCCACCATTTCACTTCCCACTGTTTCTCCCTGTACTACAGATGACCCAAGCTTTTGCATGGATGTCACCGTGAAGGACTTTACGGATATCCTGTCGATGGAATTCTCTATCGCCTGGGATCCTTCGGTGATCCGGTTCGACGAGGTTACAAACCTCTCTCTGCCCGGCCTGAGCGTCGCCAATTTTGACGTGACCGACGCCGCCAACGGTATAATCACGCTCAAGTGGCGATTCAACGATTGCGGGCCGGGAGTAACAGGCGTTACACTTGATGATGACCAACGCATTTTTAGCCTTTGCTTTACTGCGTTGGGCGCTTACGGCGCTACCACCGCGGTGGAAATCACGAATATGCCGGTCGATATAAAGGTGACCAGGGTCAATGCCTGTCCTAATAATATCGGCCTGTTCCGCGAAAACGGACTGGTTTCTACCTGTGTACGTCCTCTCGAACTGGTGGCTTCCGAAGAAGAGGGCAACGAAGGGGATCTGATCTGCGTCGATTTTGCCGTTAACGGCTTCGACAACCTGACGAGTATGCAGTTCTCCGTCAACTGGGATTCCGATATCCTGCAATTCGAGGACGTTATCGTCCTCGATAATCTGGTCAACCTATCGGAAAGCGGCTTTGGTAAACCGGGCGACTCGGCCGAGGTGCCGCTGGGCGCGTTGACCGTTTCCTGGAACTTCGTCGATCCCAGCAACAATACCGGCATATCCCTGGAAGATGGGACCAATATATTTCAGATCTGTTTCCGGGTGATCGGACCCTGTGAATCGAGTTCGGATATCACTTTCACCAGTTCTCCGACGCTGATTGAGGTGACCAATACCGTGGAGGAGGGCTTCGAATTGACCGTGACCTCTGACCCGGGGAGCATACAGGTAGGCGATTGTGACCCTACCGGCCTGCAGCTGATTGCCGATTGCGGCCCCCCGGTGGATATTAACGATGAGGTTTGCGTACGGGTGACTACGGCTAATTTCAATGATATTGAGGAGCTGGACTACCTCATGCAGTGGAACCCGAATATTCTGGAATTTAAAGAGGTGAGGAATCCCAACGGCGGGGTTGTCGGTTTCGGGACCAATGACTTTCTGGAGGACAACGTCCAGAACGGGGTACTCGGAGTACAGTGGGAGACCGTTTCGCCGGGCCTCGGGCAAAGCCTTCCCGACGGCGCCTTACTCTACGAAGTATGTTTCACCGTTAAAGGACTCGGGGGAGATAGTCCCTTCCGCTTTCCGGCAACTCCGGCCCTCGTAAAAACGGGCAGTAGTCCCAATATCGGCATCGCGCCTTCCAACTGCGAGGTGCAGGTAAATCAACCCGAAGGCGTCACCCTGGTCTTCGATAACGGAGAAGGATCGCCGGGCGATACCGTCTGTGTAGATGTTTCTGTTTCCAACTTTCAGGATATCCAGAGCATGCAATACTCACTGGCCTGGGATACCGCACACGTCACTTTCCTGGAGGTTCAGAACCTGACCCTGCCAGAAGCTGGTTTGGATGACTTCGGGCTGTCCGGAATTAACGGCGGAAGCCTGACCTTCAACTGGCAGCCTTCGCAGCCCTACACCCTTGACGAAGGGGAACGCATCATGACCTTGTGCTATGTCGTGACGGGCACCCCCAAAGAATGCCAGTTTGTTGAGATCATCGATCTTCCTTTGGAGTCGGAAGCTATCAGCGCTTCCTCCAACGGTAATAACGTCGGTCTGGCCGGACAGGGCGGTGAGATCTGTGTGCTGAATCCCGACGGCTATTCTCTGATTATCGGCCAGGAAGAAGGATTCCTCGGCGATACGGTCTGTGTACCCTTTACAGTAGCCGATTTCCAGGGAATCACCTCTACTGGATTTACCGCCACCTGGAATCCCGCTGCCCTCAATTACCTGGAACTGAATACGACCGGCGCCCTGCCGCTGGATCCGAACCTGAATTTTGGAACGGGCTCAGTTGATGTGGGCTTGCTTTCCTTCAACTTTGAAGACGCGGCCGGCGTGGATCTTGCAGACAGCACCGTAATCTTCGAGATATGTTACCTCTTGCTCGGACCGAAAAACGAGTGCCACGAGATCACGCTCACCAATGACCAGGCGGTGAATACCCTGGACGGAGAAGGCAGTATACAGCTCGAACCCGGCGCTGTATGTATCAAAGATCAGTTCATCATTGAGAACGTGGCGATCAAGCCCGTTTCCTGCCCCGGTGGTAAAGACGGTGAAATAGAACTGACTGTATCGGGCGGAACAGGAACGATTTTCTACAACTGGGGCTCCGACCCTATCCAGTTTACAAACCGGGCTCGCAATCTACCGGTCGGGCAGGTGACCGTAACTATTTTTGATTCTAATAACCCGCCGTTGATTCAGCGCGATACCTTCCAAATACCCTTGACCGACAACCTGCCCGTGGCCGACGCCGGTATGGATATGGAAGCTCCCTGCCGGGAAGATGGCCAACCGCTGGATATTTTTCTGCTCGACGGTGAGGGCAGTGAAGGCCCGGAATACTCCTATCGCTGGTCTACCGAAGGTGGAACCCTGCCGGGAGACCGCGATGCGTTGATTTCGGTAGGGCAAGGCCCCGGTCTGTATATCCTGACCGTAAGGAATGATGAAACTTTCTGTTCGACCTCCGATACCATTCAGGTGTCCGAACCTACCGTGCCCGTTTCCGATGCTGGTCAGGATTTTAGCTTCGATTGCAGCATGGATACCCTGCAGCTCAACGGATCGGGCTCCACGATGGCCGATTCGGTGGCCTACGCCTGGACTGCCCTGGACGGGGGGGAGATCGTACCGGGAGAAGATTCCCTGATCTCTCCAAGCATCACCGCGCCGGGTACCTTTGTGCTCAATACTTTCTTCACCGGCACCGGTTGTGGCGCCCGCGATACGGTCCTTGTCGAAGATCTTCGCGTCTTCCCTGATGCCGAAGCCGGAGCGGATACCGAACTCAGCTGTACAGAAGATTTCGTGCTGCTCGATGGCTCGGGGTCGGTCAATGATGATCCGGTTGATTATTCCTGGCTGAACGCCGGCGGTGAAGTATTGAGCAGCTCCATTACCTATCAGGCCTCAGAGTTCGGTACTTATTTTCTGCAAGTGACCAATCCGGTAACCGGTTGCACATCAACCGATTCGGTCCGGGTAGTGGCTAGTGACGAGTTCCCGGTAGTGGATGCCGGTGAAAGCCAAACCCTGACTTGCTTCAACGATACGCTAACGCTGGCTGCGGAAGTGAATAACGCGCCCGACTTCGATTTCCAGTGGGTGACCACTCAGGGAGGCGAAATTGTTCCGGGAGAAGAAAACAGCCTGACGCCGAGGGTAGCTCAGCCGGGCGTCTATGAACTCGTAGTAACCAACAATGCCAACGGCTGTGTTGCCTCCGATTCTCTCGTCATTTCCGAGAATCGGAATTTTCCGCTTGCAGAAGCGGGAGACGGTACTACCTTGACCTGTAATGACAATACTTTCATCCTGGACGGAACCGGGTCTACTCCGGCAGGCGACAGCATTTCCTATACCTGGACACTCGACGGCCAGACGGTAGCGCTGGATACCCTTCAGGTGGAAATCACAACCCCCGGGACCTACCTCCTGGAAGTGACGAATCGCATCAACGGTTGCTCAACGACGGATTCGGTGCAGATTATCGATAATACCCAGCCGCCGCAGATAACGATGGAGCCGGCGCCTACCCTGAACTGCACCGAAAGCATTGCCGTGATTTCGGCTACGCTGGAGCCGGCGAATGCCAACTACGCCTTCCAGTGGGAAGCCGTCGACGGCGGTAATATCGTCAGCGGCGCCGGCAGCCTCACGGCTGAAGTCGATCAGCCCGGAACCTATCGCCTGACGGCAACCAATCAGGAGACGGGCTGTGTGTCTACTGAAGAAGTAGTAGTGCTGACTGATGTCGAATTTCCGGTTGCGGATGCCGGAGCCGATCAAACCATTACCTGTCAGGACTCGGTAGCGATGCTCGACGGCAGCGGCTCGAGTATGGGAACGCCCTTCTCTTACGAGTGGCTCGCCATTGACGGCGCCGGCGCCCCCAATCCGGCGGATACGCTTCAGGCCATGGTTGAAACGCCGGGTTTGTACGAGCTGGTCGTAACCAACAACGATAACAACTGCGTATCCCGCGACACGGTTCAGGTCAATGAAAATACAGCGCTCCCTGAAATCAGCATCGCCGATCCGGGCCTATTGAGCTGTACCGACAATACCCTGACCCTCGATGGCTCCGCTTCTGAATTCGGTCCGCAGTACAGCGTGGAATGGACCGGAACAGCCGGTCAGCCGATAGAAAATACCAATGATCCCCTCCAGGTGAATATTTCCGAGCCCGGAACTTACCAGCTCCTGCTGCGCAACAATGAGACAGGCTGTGAAAATACCGCCACGGTGGAAGTACAGGCCGATGACAGCCTGCCTACTGCCGATGCCGGCGGTGATCAGGTGCTGCCTTGCCCCGGCCAGCCCATTACCCTCGATGGCAGCAATTCCTCCACCGGCGCCGATATCACTTATCAGTGGACCGTGGTGGAAGGACAGGGAACGATCTCTAATCCCAATTCCCTGCAGGCTTCTGTCACTCAGGCCGGTACCTACCAGTTGGAGGTTACAAATACCAGTAACGGATGTAGCGCTACTGCCACCGTTGTGGTCACAGAAGATCCCGATCTCGTACCGGCCAATGCCGGGGAAGATATGAGTGTATGCGAAACTACGGGAATGCTCTTCGCCGAACTGCCCGCCGCTGCGACCGGAACCTGGTCTACCACCTCGGGCGCTAAGATCGAATCACCCAACCAGGCTTCGACCTTCGTCGAAGAGCTCTCTAACGGCGACAATGTCTTTACCTGGACCGTCTCCCTGCCTACCTGTCCGGAGTACAGCTCCGACGAGGTGATCATCCGCAAAGAGATCGCGCCGGTAGCTAATAACGACCTGGCTACGGTGCCGGCTGGCAGCCGCGAACAGGATATCAATGTAGTCGCCAATGATCAGCTGAATACCAACGGCCCCTGGGAAGTCACTGTGCGAACAGAACCGAGCCTCGGACGCATAGAGGGCGTGAACGGCGGTACAGTGACTTACATACCGAACCCGGGTATCTTCGGAGAGGATCAGTTTTCCTATGAAATCTGCAACCTCAGCTGTCCCGGTCTTTGCGATACCGCCTTCGTCCAGGTTACCCTCGAGTTTGACGAGGATTTCCAGCCGGAATTGCCGAACGCCATCACCCCCAATGGGGACGGAATCAACGACGAATTGGTGTTCGATGTGCTGGAAAACGCCATCGACTTCTGGCCCGATAACGAGCTGATCGTCTTTAACCGTTGGGGCGACATTGTTTACCGGGCCGAGCCTTATGCCAACAACTGGCGTGGTACTACCGATTCGGGGATGAAACTGCCTGATGGGACCTACTACTACGTACTGCGTCTCGATATATCGAATGGTATCATCTACAAAGGAGATATCACGATTCTCGACGGACCCGATGAGTAGGGCAGAGGCCGTCTGGTAAGGTAAAAAGCCGGTGTATGAGCCATCATACACCGGCTTTTTCTTTTTAAATGGAAAATAGTGTTAAATTAGCGGTCCAATTGTGGAATCCAACTATTTGCACTCTCCTTATTAAAAAGCACCGGTGGACCTGTAAGGCAGGTGGATTGTTCCCGAACAGACGACCGTAACGCCTTTAACCTTGTGGTCAACAACCAAAACCTTGGTTTGCTATGAGAAAAATTGCTTGGTGGAGCCTCCTGCTCCCGGCCTGCGTATTGCTCCTTCCCGCCGCAGCCTCCGGCGCTTGTACCAATGATGAACGCTGCGATGCCGTTGATTTGGGAAAACTGGATCGGGGCATGACACTCGGAGACAGGCTGCAGGGCCTTTACGATAATAACTGTGCGGGCAGCAGCACCGATCCGAACCCCTCCGATGACGGAGGTTGGTTTAATGATGCCGGCGTTTGGTTTCGATTCGAAACGGGGAATGACCCCAGCCCGGTAACACTGGTGGAAGCACTCAATGACCCGGAGGGCACGGGAGACGAAATTGACCTTCAGCTGGCGGTATTCCGCGCAATCACTTCTTCCTGTGACGGGGTACTTCGCTTTGAGAAAAGTTTGTCGGACAATAGTTCATTTGACGGTACCTTACCGCTCTTCTGTCTGCGTCCCAATACAGTATACTTCATTCTCGTGGACGGCGGCACCTCGACAGCTGGCAGCGACCGGGGCGTTTTTGGTTTGCAGGTGCGCTCCCTGGAGCTTACCGAAGCCCCCGATTACCGGTGTACTGCGCAAAATCTGGGACCGGTACCAGAGGGAGGCGCTACTGGCCCCGGCGGCGTACAATCCAATTTTTGTGCTACGAGTTTCGGCGATCCCCTCTCGAGTACTTTTGCCACTCAGGTAACAGTCTGGTACCGGTTTCAGGCTCCCTCCTCCGGTCACGTCATTATCGATGGCCGGTCGGAGGGGTTGTTGTTCCCCCTGGGTATACAACTGGCGCTGTATCGTCCTGTAGACAATGATTGTAACAGTTCTTTTGAGGAGGTCGCTAGTGGCTATGAGGGCGGCGACCCGGATGAACAATTGCAGGTGACCTGTCTGTATCCCGGCGAGACGTATTATCTCATGGTGGACGGCTTCGGTACCGGAGGGGTTGGTATGTTTGAACTCTCAGTACGCGACGCCGGTGATATTACTCCGGTGACGACGATCGACACCGTGCTCTGCGCGGGAGAGCGCCTGCAGGTGGGGACTTCCGTATACACAGAGAGCGGCAATTACGTAGATACCCTGCAACTGCAGGCGGGTTGTGACAGTATAATACGCACTAATCTGACCGTCTTGACGCCGGTAAGCCTCTTGCTGGACCAAACCGAATTGGCCGTTTGGGAGGAAGCGCCGGGCTCCGCCGTGGCGAAGGCCGGTGGCGGTACGGGCAACTATGCTTTTGAATGGTGTGATGGAACGACGGGCTCGGAAAACCGGAATCTCATTGCCGGTGAGGATTGTTTTCTCCGGGTAGAGGATACGCGTGGGTGCTCGGCGGATACGACTTTCAGCGTATCTTTCACTACCCTTATTCTGCCTGCTGCTCAGGCTCAGCCCGCCCGCTGTGCAGGGGATGACAGTGCTTTGTTTTCCGTCGTTGCCGGCAACGGCATCGCTCCCTATACCTACCGCTGGGAATCACTGAACGGTGCCGGTGATGGACAAGGAGAGCTGGCGGCCGACGGACAGTCGTTCCGGGTAGACAGCCTTCCGGCCGGCGATTACCGCATTACGCTGGCCGATGCTTACAGTGACACGAGCTTTGTACTTTCTCTCCTGGAACCGGCGCCGCTGCAGTTATCTGCTTCTCAACAGACAGATGCCAGTTGCTACGGTTCCTGCGACGGCGCCTTAGACTTACAGGCGAGCGGGGGAACGGGCGCCTACCGCTACGCCTGGAGCAATGGCCAACGCGGCGCTAAGGTGAACGACCTTTGCTCCGGAAGCTATTCCCTGACCCTTACGGATGAGAACGCGTGTATCACAAACGCCACCTACACGATTAATGAACCTCCGGAGTTTATCGCAACAGCTTCCGAATTACAAAGCGTTCGTTGTTTTGGTGAAGCCAACGGCCGGGCAGAAGTGACCACTAATGGGCAGCCGGCGGCCTATACCTGGAGCAATGGCCGCGATTCTGCTCTGGTGTCGGGACTGAGCGCCGGAGCTTACACTGTAATCGTCACCAATGTTGATGGCTGCGCGGATACGGCATCCGTTCAGATAACTCAGCCTGAGGCTCCGCTTAGCGCCCGCATCACTGAAACGGAATCCATCAGTTGCCACGGCGCGGCCGACGGACGGTTGGAGGCCAGTATCAGCGGACCGTACGAGTCAATTGCGCTGAATTGGAGCGATGGGATACAGACCATTGATCCCGGGCAGCTTCCAGCGGGTATTTACCAACTGCAGGCTACCAATGAAAGAGGATGTACCGCTATCGCTCGCTATGTACTCAATGAACCTGCCCCGATCCGGGCTGATCTGAACGCCCGGGATATCACCTGTCTGGACCCCGATAACGGCGGCGAGATCAGGATAGGGGAGGTGAGTGGCGGCAAACCAGCCTTCACCTTTTCGCTTGACGGGATTATTTTTCAGCAGTCCAGTTTCTTCGCCGGTTTGTTTCCCGGCAGTTATGAGGTCGTGATCCAGGATGCAGAGGGGTGTGAAGCACAGTTTCCCGTAACCATTGCGGGGCCGCCCGATCTGCGTGTCAACCTGGGGGGAGACCGCTCGATCCAGTTAGGGGATACCCTGCAATTATTAGCTAGAGCTAACAGCAGTAACCTTCAGTATACCTGGGAATCGGCAGAGGGGGCTTTCGATGTAGAGGGAGCTTTCGTAGAAGCGGTCCCGTTGCAGTCTAAGGCTTACCGGGTTACGGTACGTGACACAGTGACCCTCTGTACGGCTACCGATATGGCTTTCATTACCGTTCGTAAGGACCGGAAGGTTTTCGTGCCGACGGCCTTCAGCCCTAACGGTGATGGCATCAATGATCGTTTTTCCCTTTTTACCGGACAGGGAACTACGGCGGTTCGCTGGCTGCGTATTTTCAGCCGTGAGGGCGCACTGGTCTACGAGGCGGAGAACCTATCCTCGGGAGATACCGGCATCGGCTGGGATGGTCGCTTCCGGGGGCAGATGCTGTCCAGCGGCGTCTATGTCTATGCCGCCGAAATTGAGTTTCTCGATGGTGTTTCAGAAATATTTAAGGGAGAAGTGGTCCTGATGCGATAGCTGAGGCCCCTCCTCCCTTTCTATCAGCTTTAATTCAGCAACTCGTAAATTCCGGCGATACCCTGTCCGCCGCCCACACAGGCGGTAACCATGCCGTACTTCTTATCGCGGCGCCGCATTTCGCCGAACAGCTGGGTCGACAGCTTGGCGCCGGTGCAGCCCAGCGGATGGCCCAGGGCGATGGCGCCGCCGTTGACGTTGACGATTTCGGGATCGAGGCCGGCCTCCTGGATGACGGCCAGCGATTGGGCGGCGAAGGCTTCGTTGAGCTCGATGAGTTCAATGTCGTTTAGTTTCATTCCAGCCTGTTTCAGCGCCTTGGGAATAGCCACACAGGGACCGATGCCCATATATAGCGGATCGACCCCGGCCACCGAGCAGGATACCAGACGGGCAATGGGCTCCAGGTTGAGCTGCTTGACCATTTCTTCGCTGACTACCAGCGTGAAGGCAGCTCCGTCGGAGGTTTGCGAAGAATTGCCGGCCGTGACGATGCCGCCTTTGCGGAAAACGGGGCGCAGCTTGCCCAGCACCTCGAGGTTGGTATCCGGGCGAACGCCTTCGTCGGTATCCATGACGAAGACTTTTTCTTTGCGCTGATCATTTTCCACAAAAACTTCTTTGACATCTACAGGGACGATCTCGTCTTTGAACTTACCTTCCTTGATGGCGCTGCCGGCCCGCGTGTGCGAGCGCAGTGCAAACTCGTCCGACTGCTCCCGGCTGATGCCGTACTTCTCAGCGACTGCTTCGGCGGTAAGCCCCATGCTGGCCAGGTAGTTCGGGTTTTCGGAGGTGACCTCGTAGCTGGGCGCGAGCTTGTAGCCGGTCATGGGCACCAGGCTCATGCTCTCGGCGCCGCCGGCGATGTACATATGCCCCATGCCTGCAGCGATCTTGCCCACGGCGATGGAGATAGTCTCCAGGCCTGAGGCGCAGTAGCGGTTGACGGTCATGCCGGGCACCGATTTGCCGAGCGCCCGCAGGGCGATTTGCCGTCCGATCTGCAGCCCCTGTTCTCCTTCGGGGTTGGCGCAGCCGACGATCACGTCGTCGACCAGCTTGGGGTCCACATTCGGTGTTTTTTCCATTAGGTATTTGACTACTTCCACCGCGAGGTCGTCGCTGCGGAAGTGCTTGAAGCTGCCTTTGTTGGCTTTCCCTACGGCCGAGCGGTAGGCATTTATTATATAAGATTTCATGTCAGATTTTTATTTGAAAAATTTTCAATAGATTTTGGTCGATCTCACGAAGTTTTGATGGACTGACTTCGCCCAATTTTCCCAGGAAAAGCTGTTTTTCTAAGGTCGCTATCTTGGAAAGTTTGATAATCGAAGTCTTTTTCAAGCCGTTTTTCTTCGTAGGAGTCAACGAAACATCATTCGCTTCGGCTTTAGCTAATTGCGTAGAGATAAAGGCCACGGTAACATCCCTGGGTTGATCTACCAGTACCAGCGCAGGCCGCGTTTTACTTCCTGAAAGATCAGTAAAAGGGAAAGGAACCAGTACTAAATCACCTTTATTCATTTCCGTATCTTTCTTTCAAGTCCTCTACAGTATAAAGATCTTCCTCTTCCTCTAAAAAGCTAAAGCTTTCCGATTCGAGGTTTAACTTAGAGACTCCCTTGGTTAGGGTTTCCTGTTCGTATTTCCAGAGGAGATACTGAATGAAGTCGATTGCTTGCCGGAGTTTGTCTTCCGGTAATTGATCCAGCAGATTTACAGTCCGGTTAATGATAGCTTCGCGACTCATAAGCGGTTTTTTGAATAAGAGCTTGTTGGGAGTTTACCCTTCGGCCTGCAAATGACCATCTATGGAACCTCACTTTGCCATTCTTTCGCCCCATAGCCCTGCTATGAGGCTCAAAAATGGCTTCGTGAGAACCCAAATCTGGTCATTTTCGGCATCAAAAGCAAACTCCCAACAAGCTCTAAGATAAGAAGATCTCCTCTCAATTGCTAAAGGAGATTTGCAAGCGTCTCGTACTAATTCCGAAGCGGCTTATTCGTCTGCAGCATATGCTGTATCCGTTCGTGCGTTTTTTTCTCTCCGGCCAGGCTGAGGAAGGCCTCGCGTTCCAGGTCGAGCAGGTACTTTTCGCTGACGCGCTGCGGGCCGCTCAGGTCGCCGCCGCAGAGCACCCAGGCGATCTTGCGGGCGATCGTGATGTCGTGATCGGTGGCGTAGCGGCCGAGTTTGAGCTCGTTGGCAGCCAGGTAGAGGGCGGCCAGTCCCTGACGGCCCAGCACCAGGATGTCATCACGCTCGACGGGGCGGGTGTAGTTTTCGGCCAGTTCGAGGACCAGCTCCTTGGCTTCGGCGATGTTGCGGTTGACGTTCAGCACCACCTTGTCGCGGCTGTGCTTCAGGTAGCCGTAGTCGTAAGCTTCGTGAGCCGAGGTGGCCACGGAAGCCATCGCGATGCTTTTGAAGCGCTCGATCAGCTGCGGGATCATGACGTCGCCCTCGCAGAAATCGTCGGAGGCGCGGACGGCAAATTCTTTGGTGCCCGAGCCGCCGGGGATGAGGCCCACGCCGACTTCCACCAGGCCGATATAGGACTCGGCGGCGCAGACGGCGCCGTCGCAGTGCATCAGCGTTTCACAGCCGCCGCCGAAGACGTAGCCCTGCGTGGCCGCCACCACCGGAATGCTGGAGTAGCGACAGCGCATGGTAGTTTGCTGGAACATGCTGACGGCGAAGTTCAGGTCGTCCCACTCCTGCTGGAAGGCAAACATGCCGATCATCATGAGGTTGGCGCCCACGGTGAAGTTTTTGGCGTTGTTACCGATGACCAGCCCCTTCCAGTCGCCCTCCTCGGCCAGCTCGATCGACTCGTTGATGCCGCGCAGCACGCCTTCGCCCATAGCGTTATAGGGGCTGGTGAATTCGAGGCAGAGCACGCCGTCGCCGATGTCGTGCAGCACGGTTTCGCTGGTTTTGTGGACGGGCGGCTTGTCGCGGTAGTTGTCCAGGATGATAAACTCATCCGTACCGGGTACGACTTTATAGGATTTGCTTTCGATATCGTAGTACAGCCGCTTGCCGCCTTCGCGCTTGTAGAACTGCTCGTGGCCGGCTTCGACCATTTCCTTCACCCAACCGGCGATGGTTTCTCCTTGTTCTTCCGCCAGTTCGACGCCTCGCTTGACGCCGACGATGTCCCAGTATTCGAAGGGGCCGATTTCCCAGGCGTAGCCCGCGCGCATGGCGTCATCGATACTGAAGAGGTCGTCGGAGATTTCGGGGATGCGGTTGGAGACGTAAGCGAAGAGGCCGAGCAGGGAGCGCCGGATAAGTTCGCCGCCCTTGTCTTCCGCGTCGAAGATGGCCCGGATGCGCTTGGCGCGATCGTCGATTTGTTTGGCCGTTTTCAGGCTGGGCAGGTCGGGTCTTTGCTGCTTTTCGTACTCGAGGGTCTCCAGGTTTAGAGATAAAATGACACTTCTTCCTTTTTCATCCTTTTCCCCGGTCTTTTTGTAGAAGCCCTGCCCGGTTTTGTTACCGAGGTAGTTGTTTTCCAACAAAAAGTCGAGGTACTTAGGGATTTCGAAGGTATCGGCCTGCTCGTCGTCCGGGCAGTTTTGCTTGATGCCTTTGATGACCTTGACAGCCGTATCGTGACCGACCAGGTCGCCGAGGCGGAAGGTGCCCGTTTTGGGGCGGCCGATAGCCGGGCCGGTGAGTTTATCCACCGTCTCGATGCGGAGGCCCAGTTCTTCGGTGAGCTGGTAGATTTTGGCCATGGCGTACACCCCGACCCGGTTGGCGATAAAGGCGGGGGTGTCTTTACAAAGCACCGTTTGCTTGCCGAGGTAGATGTCGCCGTAATGCATAAAGAAGTCGACGACGGCGGGATCGGTCTTTGGCGTGGGGATGACCTCCAGCAGGCGCATGTAGCGCGGCGGGTTGAAGAAGTGGGTGCCGCAGAAGTGCTTTTGGAAATCCTCGCTGCGCCCCTCCAGCATCAGGTGGATGGGGATGCCCGAGGTGTTGCTGGTGACCAGCGAGCCCTCTTTGCGATATTTATCTGCCTTTTCAAAAACCTGCTGCTTGATGTCCAGCCGCTCCACCACCACTTCGATGATCCAGTCGCAGTCTTTGATCTTTTCGAAGTCGTCCTCGAAGTTGCCCGTGGTGATGCGGGAGGCGAACTCCTTGCGATACAGCGGTGCGGGCTTGCTCTTGATGGCTTGTTTTAGCGCCTGGTCGGCAACGCGGTTGCGGGCGGCGGGTTTGTCCTTTTCGTCCTCGCCGAGGTCGCGCGGCAGAATGTCGAGCATGAGCACCGGCAATCCGATGTTGGCGAAGTGGCAGGCGATGCCCGAGCCCATCACGCCGGAGCCCAGTACGGCTACTTTGGTTATTCGTCTACTCATTATGGTTAATAGTTAGGTGTGGATGATTGAAAGATGTTAGGTTTCAGATACCAGATACCAGATATCAGATGTCAGACGGTCTCCGGTTTTGGCGGCCTCTTCGCATCTGGCATCTGATGTCTGATATCTGGCATCTTTCAAAGAACAGCGCCCCTTTAGGCGAAGTTCTCGCCAAATTAGCGAATTTTCGCTAGGGGGGCAAATTAGAGGGAGATTCTCATGAAAAAAGCCTGGAAGAGGGACGAGAACCTTTAATGAAGTGTTATAAGCCGAGGCACACTGTGCAGCCTTCGCCGGTAAAATGACTATGGCGGCCAAGGGAAAGCGCAACCCGGCGGCCCACCAGGAGGTCCTTTCCCAGGATCTCCTGGTTCCCTCTCACGCTATTTCTGGTCTTTTTGTTTTACATAAATCACCTTCTCCACCTCCGCGATCACCTTGCCTTCCTTATTCTTCACTTCCGTGTGAAACACAAAATTCTTCTTGCCGCCCGCCTCATCCACTTCCCGCCGCATTTCCTCGACGCGCGTCAGGGGAATGCGGAATTCCGCATACACATCCCCGCGGCCCGGCCGGCGGAAGCGGATGCTGGCGGCCTTGTCCCAGATGATATAATCCTTGGCGCTCATCGTCTGCAGGAGCAGGAGCATAAAGAAGGGGTCGCACATGGCGTAGAGGGAGCCCCCGAACTGGGTGCCGACGGCGTTGCGGTTCCACCAGCGCAGCTTGAGGCGGGTGCGGCAGTAGGTGAAGTCGTCGCTCAGCTCCGTCATTTTTATGCCGGCGCCGATGAAAGGAGGATACCAGTTGATGAGCCGGAGGAGGCGTTTTTGCGAAAGCAGACGCATAGAAAATACGATTATGTAAGTGACTTTGGTAGAACGCGGCGTCTTTGGGTAAAGTTTTGCAACACGAGTAACCGGCGGCCGTATATTAGGGGACGGGTAGATGAACTTAGGGTTTGAGATAGTTTGAGGTTGTTGTCCGGAAAACATCTGGTGGGATAGGATGCTACTAAAGTAGTTGTTATATTATCCTGACTGCCGATTAATGCGGGATGAAGAGAGTAAACGGAATTTCCGAGAACTGCCGACTGTTCCCACTGCGAGACTTCTAAAGAATACCCTGCCCTTGAAAGCCCTATCGTTCGGAGAATTTGTTAAATTTAGGCCCTTTAAAAATAATTTGTGAACGGCGGCGGCGTTTTGAATAACGATTCAGCCGGAAATGTCAAATCAAAACTAAAACCACGAATTAAATGTTGCAGCCATTTTTGTTTCTTTTTCAGACGGCCGATTTGGAGCGGGAGATGGAATCCCAGAGTTTTTTTGACGTGATCCTGGAGAGCGGTCCGTTGGGGATGATCATTGTGCTCGTTCTGCTGGTATTGTCAGTGATTGCGCTTTACATATTTATCGAAAGATATCTGACCATTCAGCGGGCCGGGCGCATTGACCAGAGTTTTATGAACAATATCCGGGCCAATGTGCAGTCGGGCAACATACAGGGCGCCAAAGCGCTGTGTCAGACGACCGACTCGCCGGTGGCGCGTATGGTGGAGAAAGGCCTGCAGCGCATCGGCAAGCCTTTGCGCGATATTGACGCTGCCATCGAGAACGTCGGCAACCTGGAGATTTTCAAGCTGGAGAAAAACCTCTCTACGCTGGCCTCCATCGCCGGCGCCGCTCCGATGATCGGCTTCTTCGGTACCGTGACGGGGATGATACTGGCCTTTTACAATATGGCTACTGAACAGAACGTCACGCCCGATGTGCTGGCCGGTGGAATCTATCAGGCGCTGATCACCACGGCGCTGGGGTTGTTTATCGGTATCCTGGCCTTCATCGGCTACAACGTGCTGGTCGCCAACGTGGAAAAGGTAGTCTTCAAGATGGAACGCACCACGGTGGAGTTTATGGACCTGCTGCAGGAACCGACGGCGTAAATGGCCGTTGGCAATTGGCTGTTAGCTGTAAGTCAGGCCGCCAAGAGCTAATGGCCAATAGCTAAAAGCCAGCAGCCAGGATAAGAACCAATTTTTGATTGAACAGAGATCATCAGTTAAACCATAACATTCATGGGTCTCAAACGAAGAAGTAAAGTCAGCGCCGAGTTCAGCATGTCCTCCCTGACGGACATCATCTTCCTGTTGCTTATTTTCTTTATGCTGACCTCCACGCTGGTGCGCATCCAGCCCTTCGATCTGCCAAAATCGGATTCGAAGACGGTGGCGGCCACCTCCGTGGTGGTGACCATCGATCAGAGCGGCCAACATACGGTGAATAACGAAGAGATTTCGCGCGCTGCCCTGGCCGGGCAATTGCAACAGGCCGTGCGGGAGAATCAGGAAAACCTGGAGGGCTTTACCGTTACTATCGCCGCCGAGGTGGGGACGCCCTTCGACTATGTGGTGGACGTGATGAAAATCGCCAGCCGCCTGAAGGTAAAGGCAATTATTGCTACACAGCCGCCGGAAGAATGATTCACGGTTTCTCCGCTTTATAGCCTCCTTGGTTTCCGGAGGCTTAATGAGTGTTGATTACCCATAAGTCCGGTTTTGGCTACTTCTACGGTTCATCTGTTCGCCAGTTTTACTGTTCTGCGGTTCTAAATGTCTACAAAAAGGTGAAAAACTGTTTCAAACAGGCCGGAACCGCAGAACAGAGGAACAGAAAAACAGAGGAAGTTTGTACCGACTAAAGTTGTGGGTAATCGATACGGCCTAATGAGGATGGGATTCTCATCAAATGCTTAGGAGCTGCTCTTTTAAACTACTCAACCAGCCGCCCCGCAGGGGTGGCGACTTAAACTTCTAAACTCCCTGCTTATGGGATTAAAGAAACGAAATAAAGTCAACGCACAGTTCAATATGTCCTCCCTGACGGACATCATATTCCTGTTGCTCATTTTCTTTATGCTGACCTCCAACCTGGTGGCGCCTAACGCGCTAAACCTGAAATTGCCGGGCAGCTCGCGCAGCAATGTGTCGTCGACTTCGGAGATTGACGATGTGCGCATCAGCCAGTCCGGGAATTTTTTCCTGAACGGTAAGCGCATCGGACTGGAAGACCTGGAGGGGCAGTTGCGGCGGACAGCCTCGGGAAGCAGCCGTCAGTTGAATATTACGATCTCTCCGGAACAGGGAACGCCGGTACAACACGTGGTGGCGGTGATGGATATCGCAATGCGGCTGAATATTAACGGGATTTTGGCGACGGAAGAGTGATTGGAAGGAGGAAGTCGGAAGGAGGAAGTCGGAAGGAGGAAGTCGGAAGTGGGCCATACGGCTCTTCGCTTCGCTCCGAGAAGGCGGAAAGTGGAAGACTTACCCCGTTAAAGAAAACTAAATTCGAAGCCTACTTGAACGTAGTCCGGAAAGATGAACGTTTATATAGAAAATACTTGTTATCAGGATGAAAAGCCATGTTTAGATTTTCATTCTGATTCTGATAGCTGAGGCCAACCGCCAACGGCCAACTGCAAAACAGACAACCTACAAACCATCGATATGGCCTTAGATGACATGACTACTCCCAACGAGGAGAAAAATAAAAAACGGGGAATGGTGATCAGCGTGCTGATACACATCCTCCTCGTGTTGCTGGCCTTGCTACCGCTGCTGACTTACCCCGATCCGCCGCCCGGGCAGGAGGGGATACTCGTCAATCTCGGCCTTCCGGATGAAGGGCAGGGCTTTGAGAATGCCGGCCCCGCTGAACCTATGCCGGAAGAAGAACCTATTCCGGAAGCGGAGCCCATTCCGGAAGAAGAGCCCATCGAAGAAGAATTCGATCCCGAGCCGGTGGAGACTAAGCCGGAACCGACGCCCGACCGGGAGGTAATCAAAACCGAAGATCCGGAAGAAATCGCTCTGCGCAAAAAGCGGGAAGAAGAAGCCCGCGAGCGACGCGAGGAGGAACTGCGCGAGCAGCGCGAGGAAGCCGAACGCCGTCGTCAGGAAGAAGCGAGGAAAGCAAAAGAGGCGGAAGAGGCGCGTAGAAAGGCTGAAGCCGATAAGCTGAAAAATGAAATCGGTGGTCTGTTCGGGGAAGGAAAAGGCAAAGGCGAAACGGGCAAAGAAGGCAACCAGGGCGATCCCGAAGGTGATCCCGATGCCTCCCAGCTGGAAGGTATCAGTACCGGCCAGGGGCAAGTAGGCGGCGGACTGGGCAGTCGCGGGGTGCTGGCCTTGCCGAAGCCGGAAGATAATTCCCAAAATGTGGGCACCGTAGTCATTGAAGTCTGCGTGAATGCTTCCGGCGGAGTGATGAGTGCAGAGTTTACCCAACGGGGATCGACTACGGCCAACCCCTCCCTGGTCCGCAGCGCCATCAGCGCCGCCAAAAAGGCCAAATTCGCCAGGGGCGACGTGGATAAGCAGTGTGGAACCATTACCTATAACTTCCGCGTGCAGTAGCTTATCAGGCGGCGCCTTTCAGGGCCTAACGATACCCCACATCTTTTACAGCCGATGAAGAAGTTTCCTCAAAAGATGCCTGGCTTAGCAAAGCCGCGTAGCGGCGACGTACCATAGCCTAGGGCGTCAGCCCTAGGTTTCCGTATCGTATGTGATTATGTACAAGCCGCATAGCGGCGACATAGGAAAGTGAGTTATGCCGCCGCTACGCGGCTTCAACGTATAATCGATCTCTTAAGAAAACCCAGAGCTGACGCTCTGGGCTATAGTATTTCGCCGCTACGCGGCTTCAACAGTATTCAATAATTGGCGCTCTGTTTCAACCTCCGGAACATGTGGGGTATCGATAGGCCTTTCAGGGCGCCTCCTGATTTCGAGACCGCATTGTCCGGCATGAAGCGCTTAGCTTTAGCGCCGGGCCGGGCATAAGAAGTTAATTGGCCGCAAAGAGAAAATATCTTGCGTTTCCTTGTGTCCTTCTGTGTGCAACCCTTCTGCCGGTTATTAGCTTGGCGAAAAAGCTTTTCGCTTGCGTGGAAAGAGGCTTTTGAGCCCCACGCAGAGGCCGCAAAGCATCCGGTTTGACCTTCCCTTACCTATCTGAATTGTACCACAAATCCCCTACCTTCGCCTCCAATACACGCAACGCACCATGTCTAATAACCGCTATTCGGAAACGCTCGATTTCCTTTACACCCAGCTGCCCATGTTCCAGCGCGTGGGCGCGCCGGCAATGAAAAAAGACCTCAGCAATACGCTGGTCTTGCTGGAATACCTGGATAACCCCCATCGAAAATTTACCTCCATCCATATCGCGGGAACAAACGGCAAGGGCTCCGTAACTCATATGCTCGGCGCCGTCCTGCAGGGTGGGGTAGAGAAGCAGCGGCGCGTGGGCCTCTATACCTCCCCACACTACCGCGATTTCCGGGAGCGCATCAAGATCAACGATGACTACATCACCGAATCGGCGGTGGTCGACTTCGTCGATCGCTGCCGGCCCGCTATTGGTGAAATCCGGCCTTCCTTTTTCGAAATTACCGTGGCCATGGCTTTCGACTACTTCGCCCGGCAGAAGGTGGATGTAGCGGTGGTGGAAACAGGCCTCGGAGGCCGGCTGGATTCCACCAACGTACTCATTCCTATACTCAGCATCATCACCAACATCAGCTACGATCACCAGCAGTTTCTGGGGGATACCCTGCCGAAAATCGCCGGGGAGAAAGCAGGTATCATCAAACAACGGGTGCCGGTCGTCATCGGCGAGACGCAGTCAGAGACAAAATCCGTTTTCGACGCCAAGGCTGTGGAACAGGAAGCCCCGGTTATCTTCGCCGACCGGCATTACCGGGCGGAGGTGGTAAAAGAAGATCTCGGCCGCACTTTTTTCGACGTATTCCGGAACGAAAAGCTGATCTACCAGAACCTGGAACTGGACGCCGCCGGTCCTTACCAGCACAAAAACCTGCAAACGGTGCTGCAGTCGGTCGAGCTGCTCCGGGAATCTTTTTACATGAAGGAAGACCAGATCCGCTACGGCCTGGCCCACCTGCGCGCGCTGACGCGCTTCATCGGCCGCTGGCAGGTCATTGGAGAGCATCCGACCATCTTATGCGACAGCGCCCACAACGAAGGCGGTCTGCGCCTGGTCGCCGAGCGCCTGGAAAAGCTGGACTACGATCGCCTGCATATGGTAATAGGCACGGTTAACGACAAGGACGTCCGGAAAATGCTGTCGCTACTCCCTAGCCATGCCACTTACTATTTCGCCCGGCCCAATATTCCCCGGGGACTGGAAGCGGAAAGGCTGCAGAAAGTGGGGGAGGAGCTGGGACTGAAGGGCGACGCGTATCCCTCCGTAGCGGAGGCGCTGGCGGCGGCTAAGGCAAAGGCCGGTCCGGAGGACCTGGTCTTTGTGGGAGGGAGTATTTTTGTGGTGGCGGAAGTGATATGAAAGTCGGCCATACGGCTCTTCGCTTCGCTCCGAGAAGTCGGAAAGGAAATGCCGGACTACTTTTGTTCGTTCATTTTCTTTTCGAAAACTTTCAGATAATCAGTGGGCGTAAGAACGGGCAGCGTACTATTCGAAATGGAGTTCTAGAACCGCTGGAAGAATCAAATTTCCTATCTTGCACTAAAGTGCCGCCATTTGATGAAACAAATAAAGCCGTATCGTTTTCTTGTCCTTATTGGCTTCCTTTTGTTGTGTTATTTCCCGTTGTTTTTACACCTCGACAGCCTGAGCCTGCGCCTGTGGGACGAATCCCGGCGTGCAGTCAACGCTTTTGAGATGTTACACAACGAGAATCTCCTGGTTCCCCACTACGAAAGTGAGCCGGACATGTGGGGCACCAAGCCACCTTTGCTCGTTTGGCTGCAGGCAGGCTTTATGGCCGTTTTGGGACCTAATGAGCTGGCAGTTCGCTTACCTTCAGCACTGGCCGGGCTTGCTACCGTTTTAATTCTTGTCTGGTTCGGATACCGGCAAATCCGGCTGCCCGCCCTCGGCTATTTTGCCGGGCTGGCGCTGATCACTATGTTTGGCTATCTGGAGAAGCCCCACAGCGTGCGTTCGGGCGATTATGATGCGTTGCTCACCTTGTGGCTCACCGGGGGGCTGCTGTTTTTCTTCAGTTACTGTCTCAGTGCAAGTAACGCCGAGCGTCGACGCTATCTTTGGTGGACGACGGCTTTTATCACCCTGGGCGTACTGACAAAGGGGATTGCCGGATTATTTTTCATGCCCGGCCTTTTTCTTTTCGCCGTTTACAAGAGAAAGATTTCCGACCTGTTGCGGGAGCGGCAGACCTACGTTGCTATAGCTGTTTTTCTACTGGTTGTCGCTGCTTACTATTTGGGTAGAGAGCAGTATAATCCCGGCTACTTGCAGGCCGTCTGGGAAAATGAACTCGGCGGACGGTACGCGGAATCCATGGAGGGACATCAGCACGGGTTCTTTTATTATTTCCAAAATTTCTGGGACCGGCGTCTGACCTATTGGCTCTTTTTCATTCCGGCCGGAATGCTCCTGGGCTTCGTGTCAAGAGGTGCCCTGCGGGAGATGACCCTATTGCTTTCGATCAACGCCCTGATTTTTTTATTGGTCATCTCCAATTCCGAAACCAAGCTGGTCTGGTACGATCTGCCTATCTATCCCAGTCTGGCACTATTGGCTGCCGTTACACCGGCCCTGGCTTTCCGGTCTATTATCCGTCGCATGCAGATTAGCCGGACAATCCTGCGTTTCGGAACCGCACTGCTTTTAGTAGTGGCTTTCTGCGGCTTTCCCTACAAAAGAGCGATCAATACCATCTATATGCGCGAAGACCGGGGGCACCAGTGGCAGCACATGCAGTACGGCAATTTTATTAAAAAAAATCCCGAGCACCGGAATTACTTCCTCGCTCAGAGTGGATATAATGCGCATACGACCTTCTATGTGAAGGTGTACAATGAACGGGGATATGGGCTGGAGACTATTCATCCGGATCAGCCGCTGAGTATAGAGGATGAGATACTGGCCTGCACCCAGGAGGCAAAGGACAAAATATGGAGTAAATACCGGGTAGCGGTGATCGATGAATTTGCTGCTTGCCAGTTGCTGCGAATTAAAGGAACAATCGAAAATTAATGCGCTGTGTATTAACTTTGCCGGGGCAGGTGTTTAGGACCATCTCTCATCTCAGCAGCAATCCGGTGGAATGTATCCCAAAATGAAGCAACTCCGCACCCTCATACCTGTTCTGTTTTTCCTCGGCTATCTCGCTCTGGGGCTGAGCATTTACGATGATTACGGCATCTCCTGGGACGAGGAATTGCAACGGCAGCACGGTCTGGTCTCCGCGCAGTTTATCAAAGAAAAGTTGAATCTTCCCGGGGAGGAGATTACCTGGCGCAAACTCCGTGGCTATGAGTTTCCCTACCACGGCGTGCTGTTTACGCTGCCGGCCTACGGGCTGGAACGTTGGCTGGGGCTGGAGTCCTTCCGCGAGCAATACCTGCTTCGCCATCTGATGGTCTTTCTGCTCTTTTGGAGCAGCACCATCGTCTTCTTTTTCATCGCACGCCGGCGCCTGGGTGACTGGCGCTGGGCACTGCTGGCAACGACCTTTTTGATCATCAGTCCGCGCATTTTCGCTCATTCGTTTTTTAATGTAAAGGATCTGGTGCTGCTGCCGCTCTTCATCTTTGCAACGGGATCATTATTATTGTTTTTGGAAAAACGCTCCCTTTGGTACGCCGCCCTGCACGCGCTCACCTGCGCGATGGCGATCAGTATGCGGGTGGCGGCGGTTATCTTGCCGGCTTTGACACTGGGGTACATCTTTCTGGAACTGCTGAATAACCGCTTTGATAAAAAACTGCTGGGAGAGTTCGGACGCAAACTGCTCGTCTACCTTCCCCTGACCGTCGGCCTCACCATCGGGCTGTGGCCCTATCTCTGGGATCAGCCGTTCATTCGCTTTCCGGAAGCATTCGACATCATGTCGCAGTACACCTGGGGCGGCAAGGTGATGCTGCGGGGCATGCTGCTCTTCGGCACGGAGATTCCCTGGTGGTACGCACCTTACTGGATTTTTATTACCACGCCGCTGCTATATACTTTTCTTTTCGTAGTGGGGATGGTTTTTATTGTAAAAAATATGGTCGCCTCCCTGGCCGCGGAGGGGAAACTTTTTACCAGTATTCCTCAACGCGCCGATCTGGTGTTTCTCGGGCTCAGCCTGGGCCCGCTGGCGGCGGTCATTATTCAGGACGCGGTGCTGTACGACGGCTGGCGGCACCTTTATTTTATCTATCCCGCTTTTTTGCTGGTTGGGATAGGCGGCCTGCAAAACTGGTTGTTGCGCTTACGCGAAAATAAGGACGGCCGCGTCTACCGCTGCGCCCGTCGCGCCTTCGCCGGGGTGATTGGTCTGACACTGGCCTATAATATTCACTTCATGATGACCAACCACCCCCACCAGCAGGTCTACTTCAACGCCCTCACCCTCGGCGATAAGCTCACCCGCCTCGATCTCGATTACTGGGGGCTAACCTACTACCAGGGGCTCGAATATATCGCCCGGCAGCATCCTGGCGATACCGTCAGCGTCGCCTACCAAAGCTACCCCGCCGAACTCAACTGGAAATTCCTGCCCGACAGCCTGCAGGAACGTATTGAATTGGTGGAAAAGCCAGACTCGGCGCAGTACTATATCTCCAACTACCGCCATTGGGAGCCTGGGATCGAGGCCTATCTCAACCGGGAATTTCCCTATGACGGGGAGGAGGTGTTTACGGTACAGGTGGAGGAGTCGAAGGTGCTTGGCGTGTACAGGAAGTTGGAAGTCGGAAAGCGGCCATACGGCTCTTCGCTTCGCTCCGAGAAGTCGGAAGGGGAAGTCGGAGGGTGATTACAGGGTTTCCTTCTTTTCGGCTGAGATGCGCAGAGGCGCACACGGCTAAGATATAATATGTCGCCGCCACGCGGCTTTTTCGGAACGGTAACCTGGCCTAGGTCCTATGGCTTGCGCCATAGGCTATATTCTGTCGCCGCTACGCGGCTTTTTCACACAGCGTTGTGTTCTGAGCATATTCCTCCAACATTCACCGCCTCCTGCAGCCAAGGGCAAATGCGAAGTTCCGAGCCCAGCGCAAATACCCACTAAATTTTGGAGGAATGCCGGTGTTAAGAGAAGACAAAGTAATCAAGCCCTCCAAAGTAGCCAAGCTTAAACCTGGTATTCCTTCAAAATTTACTGCCCTCCGCAGCCAAGAGCAAATCTGCCCCGGCCCCGGGCTTTTCAGGTTTACCTGGAGAATAGGTTGTACCTGAGGATGCAGTAGATCGCCCGGAAGCCATCGCGCCAGTTGATCTTTTTGCCTTCTTCGTAGGTGCGGCCGTAATAGGAAATACCCACTTCGTAGATGCGGATGCGCGGTACCCTTGACACCTTGGCCGTCACCTCCGGTTCGAAGCCGAAGCGTTTTTCGCGCAGGTCCAGGCTCTTGATGATGGGCGTCCGGAAGAGCTTGTAGCAGGTCTCCATATCCGTCAGGTTGAGGTTGGTGAAGGCGTTGGAGAGGAAGGTGAGAAACTTATTGCCGAGGGAGTGCCAGAAGAAAAGGATGCGGTGCGCATTGCCCCCCATAAAGCGGGAGCCGAAGACCACGTCGGCCTGGCCGTCGAGCAAAGGGCGGAGTAAAATATTATACTCCTGCGGGTCGTACTCCAGGTCGGCGTCCTGGATGATAAGGAAGTCGCCCGTGGCCTCGCGGATGCCGGTGTGCAGCGCCGCTCCCTTGCCCTGATTGACCGCATGTTCGAAGTAGTGCAGATCGAGACCGGGATGCTCGGTCATATAGCGCTGAATGGCGCCCTTGGTATCGTCCGTCGAGCAATCGTTGATGACCAGCACTTCTTTGTTCAACCCGCCGATGAGTTCCACGGCCCTGACCTTGTCGAGGATGCGGTGGATGGTGGGCGCCTCATTGTAGGCGGGTATGACGATGGATAGTTTTTTCGGCATCCGTTCTTGGGTAATTCTTTAAGCAGGGCAAAAATAGACAAAGTTTTCAAAGTGCGGAACCGGGCTAAAAACACGAGACTATTCAAATGCTTTTTTTCTTCGCTTCATCCATTCACCCCTTCACTAAAATTCCAGCTCCCAGTAAGGAACCAGCTTGTCTACCGCCTCGTACCAGGTCTCCCAGGAATAATGCGGGCCTACCTTGTACATCGTCAGTCCCTGAGTGTAGTAAACCATCAGGAAGAGGCTTAGAGTGAAGACGACTTTCTTCGCCATGGAGCCCCGCCGGTAAATCCGCTGGGCGAGATAGGCGAAGGGCAGCGCCAGCAGCGTGTAGAATTCGATCATCGGCCGGTAGCCGAAGGCGCCGCCGAAGTACCAGCTCCACCAGCTGGCGAAAAGGTATAGGGAAATGCCGCAAATAACGGTCACCGCCAGCGCCTGATGCTTCATCCGGCACAGGGCGGGGTAGAGGCCGGCAATGGCGAAGACGGCGATAGGGGTAAAGAGCAGCCAGCCGTTGGTGATATCAAACAGCACGTGCATCAGTTTGGGGTTTTTCCAGTAGATGAAGCCTTCGTCGCCGTAGGAGTAGATCAGCCAGTCGCCGGAAATGTGTTTCCAATACAAAAACTGGGGGATGAAGACCAGAAAGCTGCAAATGGGAAACAGCCACAGCCGCTTCAGCTTTTCCCAGATCCACTGCAGTCGTTCCGTGAAATCCTTCCAGGAGACAACATTGAACAGTAACAGGTAAAGCAGTAGCACGATATTCGTCGGCCGTATGAGGACGATCAGTCCGCTGAGCAGTCCCATGGCGGCGATCCGGCCCCAGGTAGGGCGCCGGAGAAAGCCGGGCGTCCAGTACAGAAAAAGCGCAAAAAGAAAAAAAGAATAGATGTGCGACATGCCCGGCTCCTTCATAGCATAGTAATAGGCGTTGGTGCCGAAAAACAGGCAGACGATTGTCAGCAAGGCAATACTTCGCGAAAAATGCTGCTCCAATACCCGCCGCAGGAACACGATGCCCAGAAAGGCGTAGAAAATACCGGCAACTAAAATACCTCTTCGGTAATAGGCGCTGAAGCCGTCGGCGGGCATTTCTTCTTCCTGCAGGGCCACCCAGTGCGCGCCCAGGAAGAAGGGCAGCTCCAGCATGGCGATCCCGCAGGTGTACTTGGTAAAGACCTTTTCCGTACCCGGATAGTTAGAAAACTGTACGGTGGTGCGGTAAGGAATGCCCTCGAAACCGTCATAAATGAAAACGGCGGGCAGGTACAGGTAATAGCCTTCGGCATCCGACCAGATGACGCCGGCCAGACGCTTGTTCTCAATATTGTAAAAGCCGATAGACAGCAGGATGCCCAGGATGATCCAGGGGTAATAGCGTAGAAAAAGGCTGTCGGGAAGTCGGCTCATGAATGAGGATTGGTAACGGAGGACAAGATTAATGATTTTTGGACAGGATTGACGGGATTGGCGGGATGTTTTTTTTGGACGGGATTGACGGGATTTGGACCTGTCCGTCGGCGTCTTCCCGGCGCCTCCTGACTTCATGGCGACTGCTCCCTCGGTACCCCGCAACAATGAAGCATTGAAACCATGAGACTATGAACTTCTTTCACCGCTGTATGATCAATCTTCCTCCGAACTCCCGTTCTCCATCCAGGAGTCGGTAAAAGTAGGCCCCGTCCGTCCAGTTGGCGGTCAGGATAGTGCGTTCGAGTTTCTGGCCAGGAGTAGCCGGCCAGTTGGTGGAGAGCAGGCGCTGGCCGTTGGCATTGAAGAGTTCGAAGCGGACGGATTCGCTTTGCGGGCGGCGCAAGGTCAGTTGGAACTGATTGCCGGCAGGGTTAGGGTTCAGCAGCACATCCGGCGGAGCGGGGAAGGGTAGAGTAAGCAGGTTGCTGTAGGTGTAGCCGCTACCCCGGCGTACTGCCTTGATGCGGTAGATGTTATTGCCGCGCAATGGCGTTTCGTCGGTGAAAGAATAGGATTGACCGGTGCTGGTCAGTAGACCGGCCGGGATTTCGGCGATCGTTTCAAAGTCGTAAAAATCACGGCTGCGCTGGATGACGAAGTGGGAGAGGCTGTCCTCCAGGGTCGTTTCCCAGGACAACTCATTGAAGGAAGCGGTGGTTTGCCCTTTGAGGGTGGTGAATTCTACGAATGAATCGCCACAGTACGGATAGATGCGCCGCGTATCGGTAGAAGAAAGCCCGGCCGCGTCGGTAACGGTCAGTTTGATGCGGTACCAGTAGAGCTCCTCGCGGCAGCCCAGGGGGCTGATGAGGGTATAGGTACGCCGATCGTCGACGGGCACTTCGGGATGATAGTGGTCATTGTGGTGAAGGAAGACCTGCCAGGCGTACTCGAGTTCAGTGTCACTGTGTTCGCGGTCGCTGACATCAGCTTCCAGAACGAGCAGGCTGGTGCCGTCGAGTGGGTAGCGGTCACCGTCGCGGAAGCTGCTGATGGCGACCCGTGGCGGGGTGTTGTTGAGGGAGACGACGGTTTCGGCGGTATGGCTCAGCCCCAGGCTGTCGGTGACGGTTAGGCGGACCGTGTAGCCGGCCGGGCCGGCGCCGGAAGATTCGAAGATATGCCGGGGAGCTACCTCATCGCTGGTTGTACCATCTCCGAAGTCCCAGTGATAAGCGGTGAGGCGCGTATCGGGATCGTAGGATTGGGTGGCGTCGAACTGTACGGTAAGAGGACCGGGTCCGTAGAGCGTATCGGCGTTAATGACGGCAACGGGCGGTGGATTACCGCCGTAGCTGATCTGCCGGATATCCCCGTCGAGGTTGACGTAGTAGAGTGTTCCGTTCGTCGGGTTAATCGTCAGATGAATGATGTTGTCGGCGGCATTGTGAAAGGGTTCGACGCCGTGCAGGGTGTCGTTTTCATCAAAATCGAAGAGGCGGATCCAGCCGCTGAAGTCGACGCCGAAGTATTTGCCGTGGTAGGCTTCCGGAAAGGGGCCTCCTTCCGGATAGAAGACACCGGCCAGGCTGGAAAAGCCGTCGAACAGTTCTCCGCTGACGGGAGAAGCCGAGGAATCGATGGGCATATCCTCCACCTTACCTTCTTCATCGAAGTAGGGTACGATAGCGCGGGTAGGCGGATTCCAGCGGCGGTTGCTCCAGGTAATGGCAGGTAGTTTTTCCTGTGTGGGATATACACCGGTGGGAATGGGCTGGGTGCCGTCGCAGGGGTTGCCCTTGGCCGGCGGCGGGTTGGGCGCGGCGCGGACCATCAGGTCATAGAAACTGAAGAACTCTTGATCACAGCCGCCGGCCTGATAGAGTGGATTGGGCGCCAGGCGGTTTGGCGGCCGGTCAGCGATATAGAAAGCGTAACTGGTCCAGGTGCCTTCGGTGATGGGCCAGCCGAAATTCTGTCCGCCTTCGGTGACGATATCGATCTCTTCCCAGGCGCCGTTGCCTACATCGCCGGCGTAAATGATGCCGGGGTTGCCTTCCTCGGCGAAATGGCTGCCGCTTTCAGGGCGCAGCACAATGCGGTAGGGATTGCGAAATCCCATCGCCCAGGTGCGCGATTGCGCGGAACGTGGACTTTCAGGATCGTAGAAAGGATTGCTGGGCAGCCCGTCGCCTGTCTCCCCGTCGATGCGTAGAATTTTTCCGCTGTAGCTGCCGAGATACTGCGCTTTGTAGGAGCCTACATCCTCGTCCGGCCGCAGGATGCCCCGTTCGATCGCCTCCGTCACCAGGGTGCCGTGGCTGTCGCCGCCGGTATCGGTGCCGCCGTTGCTGGTGGCGTCGCCGCAGGAGATGAGCAGGGTGCCGTCCTCGGCGGTCAGCAGGTCGCCCAGGCCGTGGAAGGTATAGAGCAGCGGGATACCGTTGTCGATATTTTCACCCAATAGCAACTTGCGGGTGCTGGTGTCGGCGCGGGTTAATTCCAAAGCGGCTGTTGCTTCATAGCGCGCCACGCGCCCGATGCTAGCCTGCCAGGTGACGGTAGAATCGGGGTCGTAATTCGGCGTACCGTACTGATCGTAATAGTGTAAATCCAAGGCGTAGAGCAGATAAAACCGGCCGTTGTTTGCAAAGCCGGGGTCCAGCGCGAAGCCGGTCAGCCCATGGTCTTTCCAGTTGGTCACTTCCTCGCTGATATCGATCAGCGGTTCGGCTAGTTTTTTGCCGGTGGAGTCAATCACCCAGACAACCCCGCGTTTTTCCCACACGTAACCGTAACCGCGCTCGTCGAATTCGATGCCCATAGGAAAATCGAAGCCGTCGAGAAAAAGCTGATCGTAGAAATCTTTGGGGAGTTGGGCGAAAAGGGAAGGGAGCAAAAGGATGCCAAAAAGGAAAATCAATACCGGCTGTTTCTGATCCATCGGGTTATGGTGTTTGGTTGGCGCAAGGTGCATGACGCGTGGCGCATAGCGCAAAGTTAGGGGAAGCCGGGGAAAAGGAAAAATGGGTTCGGTGTTTCATGGGTTCACTGTTTCAGTGCTTTATGGTTGGCGATACAGAGGGGCCGGGTGTCGTGCAGTCAGGAGGCGCCGGGAAGGCGCTTCCTGACAGGGCCAAAAAAAAAGGTACTCCGAACCGGAGTACCCCAGAAACTATAAACAAACAAAAAACATTAGCATATTGAAAAATCGAGGACTAAACAACAAATACTAATAAGGGTTCATGAATTTCCAAAAAAAAATTTGCAGGGGAGGGGAGAAACGAAAATCGGCTAACGCCGGCCGAAATTTTGTTAATCAGAACAAGATTTAACTCAACGCGCTTTATTTTGTTAACTTTAAACAGAGAACAACCCCGCCGCTGCGGGATAAAATTGAGGGAGACATTAACCTATGAGTAAAGAAAGTCAGCAACAACGCACTATTTTATATATTCTTCTGGCCATTTTCGGGCTGTTCATTTTTCTGCGCCTTCCGGTTTTCGGCGCTATCTTCTTCCGCCTTCTGTTGATCGCCGCTATCGTACTTGGCGTGTACGGCCTGTACTGGTTGGTTAAGTATTTGTTTGATAAAAGGAGAGCAAAGGCCTACAGCCGCAGTACGGAGGGGCGAATCAAGGGCAAGATTGAATACTGCGAAGGACTGCTGAAGAAAAATCAGGAAGAAATTGAAGAAATAAAAGAAAGCATCCGCGATTTGCGCAGCAAAATAAATGCTACTACCAATATCCGGCCACAGAACCGGCAGCAAAGTGAGGAGCTGCTGTCGGGGTTTCAATCGGAACTCCAGCTCCGCCAGGCCAAGTCAGCCTTTTACCAGCGCTGCATCCGCAAACTGGAAAGCCTGCTTCGCAATCACCAGCTGATGACCGAAATCGATGAAAAAAAGCAGCGCCTGCGCGCTCTTCAGGAAAATAACTACGAAGAACTCGCCCAGCTGGAGGAAATCAAATCCGACCTGGAAATGGACAGCACCTATCTGGACACCATCGACGAGCTCTCCCTCAAGATGCTGGAAAGCGATACGGTAGACGACGCCGAGCACCTGCGTCTGGAACTGGAAGAAATGACCCGCGAGCTGGATGAGCTATAATGGCGCCAAGCCTTAATATTCCGGCATCCGGCCCTTAGGAATTACTTACTTTGAGTGTATTCTTTGAAGGATTTGCTCTTGTAATGATCTCCACCGATGTATTTCAACTCTTGCATAAGTGTTTCGGCGGGTTTGTAGCCGGGAGAGACAGTGATGCGCTCCATCTCTTCATTCAGATAAACGTAGGCCGGATAACCCAGTTTGCCGTCGAGCAGCGCGTAGGCCAGCTCGTGGACGCCGCGCCGCCCCTGGTCTATGAACTTAAAGGTATGACCGTCAAAGGTGATAGATTCCTTTTGCTCAGCATCAAGCTTGACAGCGTAGAAGTTTTGGTTAAGGTATTCTACGACCGATTCATCTTTAAAAGTCGTGGCGTCCATGCGCTTACACCAGCCGCACCAGTCGGTGTAGACGTCAACGAATACTTTCTTGGGATTCTTCTCATTGGCCGCCATGGCCTCTTCCCAGGAATACCACTTGATTTCCGCCGCTTCCGCCGTGGCATCCTGCTTTGCTTCCGGCGTATAGAAGGCGAATGCCAATCCGGCAACTACAAACAAACTGAGGCCTATCAAAACTTTTTTCATTGTGTTCAATTTAAGAGGGTACGATAAACATTTTTAGAACGCCTCGGAATGAAAAAAAGTTATTTCCGAACCGCTTTCTATCAAAGATAAGATGTTGGAGGACCTGATTTTGTGACCGACTTTTGGTTTAAGATATTTTTAACTTTTATTTGTTCGGCCCCGGACAATGGAGCGCGAAGCTCTGCGAAGTGATTGGTCAAACAGATTCCGAAAGGATATTTCAGCCGTATAATTAACACGAAACACATGAAAAAAATCGTCATCGGCGTAGGCGGCTCCAGCGGCTCCATTTACGCCAAAGTGCTTTTCGACCGCCTGGCGGGCCTTCGCGACCAGTGGAGCGCCGTCGGGGTAGTGATGAGTAAGAACGCCCAATTCAACTGGGAACTGGAATTGGATAACAAAGACTACGGCCAGTATCCCTTCGACTACTACGACGGGAAGGACTTCATGGCGCCTTTCGCCTCAGGCTCGGCCAAATACGACACGATGATCATCTGTCCCTGTTCAATGGGCTTGCTGGGGCGCATCGCAACCGGTGTCTCTACCAATCTCATCACTCGTGCAGCCGACGTCATGCTCAAGGAACGCCGTAAGCTTATCCTCGTACCTCGCGATACTCCTTACAGCCTTATTCACATCAACAATATGAAGCTGATCACCGAAGCGGGCGGGATTATCTGCCCGGCCAGCCCCTCCTTCTACAGCCGCCCTCAAAACTTCGAACAACTGGCCGCCACCGTCGTCGACCGGGTGCTCGATCTGGCGGAGTTTGATCTGCAAACCTACCGCTGGGGAAGTGAGAAGAAGTCGTAATGTCACTGAGCCATTCGGGCAAACGATAGAAAGGGCTTGCAAGGACTATAGCAGAACGACCTCGAACCTTTAATAATTTTTCCCGTTCTTTGCCGTTTTTGGATAGAATCGCCTCTTTTCTTGAAAACGGACAGATACATGAACATTAAGATACCGGTCCTCTTTGTAATAGGACTACTATTAACCATCGGCCTGCGGGCCCAAAACACAACCAATAAAATGGATTCAGTAAGTTACAGTCTGGGCGTATTAGTGGCTCAGAATATGAAAAAGCAAGGTATTTCGGACATCAACAGCGCTTCGCTTGCCAAAGGCATCGAGGATGTCCTCAATGATAAGGAACTGGACATAGACCCGGCCAAGGCCAATCAGGTCGTGCAGGACTATATGCAGGAGAAGCAGGCAGAGCAGTTCGCACCGGTTATCGAAAAGGGCAAAGCTTTTCTGAAGGAAAACGCTAAGCGCGAAGAGGTAACCGAGTTGCCCAGCGGCCTGCAGTATGAAGTGTTGCAGGAAGGTACAGGACCCTCTCCGGATTCGACTGATCGCGTTACGGTACACTACACTGGAAAACTCCTCGACGGCACGGTATTCGATAGCTCTGTAGAGCGTGGCGAGCCGGCTACCTTTGGCGTTACCCAAGTGATTTCCGGCTGGGTGGAAGCGCTGCAGCTGATGAAGGAAGGCGCCAAGTGGCGCTTGTACGTACCCTACAATCTTGCTTATGGCGAACGCGGAGCAGGACCGCAGATCGGTCCTTATGAGACGCTGGTGTTTGATGTAGAGCTGCTCAAAGTGAACAAGTAAAAGACTTTAAGTTTAGAAGTTTAGACGCCGCCACGGCTGGGGCGGCTGGTTTAGAAGTTTAGCAGGTCTGAAAATGAGATTTCCGGTTTCAGGTCTGCTAAACTTATATTGGGCGGTGGGGTGGAAGTCGAACGTTTACCTGGTTCCCGGAGGCACTAGTGCCTCCGGCACTAGAATGTTGATTACCATAAGTTCGGTTTTGGCTACTTTTACGGTTCGTCTGTTCATCGGTTTTACTGTTCTGCGGTTCTGAATGTCAATAAGAAGGTAAAAAACTGCTTTAAACAGGTCAGAACCGCAGAACAGAGGAACAGAAAAACCGTAGAACCGCAGAAGT
>Ga0209949_1000024_pt1 | contig 95066 bp, 64 predicted proteins | sample SalPonC_black_MG_FD_185711 | JGI IMG/M metagenome (GOLD analysis project Ga0209949, IMG submission 185711) | Salt pond soil microbial communities from South San Francisco under conditions of wetland restoration - Salt Pond MetaG... | ecosystem: Environmental > Aquatic > Marine > Intertidal zone... | reverse complement strand
ACTTCAGAACCTTTCCATTCCTTCAGATCACTTTTTTTTTTCAACGAACGATAAGAACCTCTCTACTAACGGTCTTCGAACTACCGTCCTTCAGGAGCACTTCGGCGCGCCAGACGAAGACGCCATTGGACATGGGCCGGCCCCGAAAATCACCATTCCAAAGGGTAGCGGAGGCGTCGGGTAGAAATTCCTTTTTTTCGTACACCAGGTTACCCCAGCGATCGAAGATCTGGAGCATGCGGATGCGGCTGATGAAATTGTCAGGACCAGGAAAGAGGCGAAACTCGTCATTGATGCCGTCGCCGTTAGGAGAGAAGGCGGTGGGAGCGTAGAGCAGGAGATTGGCGCAGTCGGCGGCACGTTGGATGCGGGGCTGGAGGGTGATTTGCCCGGACGTCCGGCAGCCCTGACTATCGGTAACGCTAACCGCATATACACCCTGAGTGAGACCGGAAGGCTGTTCGGGGTCGTCCATATTCTGATTCCATTCAATAGCGTAAGGGGGGCTGCCACCAAAAACGGACAATTGAATGCTGCCGTCCTGGGTATTGATACAGGAAGGATCCTGCTTGTTGAGTTCTACCTGAAGATCACTGGCCGGAACGGTAGCCTGGCCACTCACTATTCCGGTGCAGGAAGCATCGCTGAAGGCACTCAGTTCGTACAAACCGGCCTGGGTGACGGTTATATGAAAAGGTGTGGTGTTGATGTCATTGATGAGGGCTGCTTCCGTCCCATCAATGCGATAGCCCAGCGACCAGGGGGGATTTCCCTGTAGTTGCACTTCCAGAAGGGACTCTACGCCTTCGCAGAAGGTGGCCATGCCGCTGAGGCTGGCGGTGGGTGGCGGCTGGACATTCACCCCGGCGCTGAAGTCGCCCAGGCTACCACAGGCATCGGTGACCGAAAAGGCGAAGGTGGTAGGCTGATCGACCGAAGTGAAAAGGACGGGGCCGCTGCTGCCGTCTTCCCACGCTATTGTATAGGGCGGTGCGGCGCCGCTGATTTCCGGTCGAATAGTGAAGGGTTGTCCCGGGCAGGCTTCAATGACAGGAACCCTGGCTACCGGCGGCTTGAGATCGGAGATGATCAGGGCGGAGCTGTCTGCATCGATACAGTCGCAGGGGTAATCGAGTTCCAGTTGAAGGCTTTCCCTGTCTTCCTCCAGTTGGTCGGCGATGATTTCAATAGGTAATGTGGCGGTTTGTCGTCCTCCAGGAATAACAATGGTTCCGGGGATGGGATTAAAATCTTCACCATTAACAGCGCTACTGCTACCACTGATGGTATAGTTGGCGATGATAGCGTCACCGGCTGCCGACAAATTTCCCCTTTCAAATACGAAGCGGCCGTCGCGGCAGGTTTCCACCGCTACCGGCTCGCTGCTGCCTTCCACTTCCGCCCTTACCGTCACCGGGTCTCCAATGTCGAAGCTTTTAGTTTCGAGAAAAACGGCGGAATCGAGTTTGTCATCGCTTACATCAGCTACGACCAGGCGGATGCGATAGGTTTCGCAGGGGATGACATCGAAGCTGGCAGTCAGGGGAATGGTAAAGCCGTCGTATTCAATGTCGTCCAGAAAAGCGGGGTTGTAGAGTATCCCGCAGCGGCGGGTATCGTCCTCCAGTTCGTTTTTGATATAGTAATCGGTATTTCTGCGATGATTCACGCTGTTGATGGCGACAAATTCATCGGTGTCGGGCACCAGGGCGACATTGATAGCGCCGTTGGCGAACGGTCCGTCAATACCCGGACCGCTGACAAAAAAGCCGAAGAGGTCGTTGAAGCGGCTGTCCACGAATTCGCAGTACTCTTCCGATGCGAAGACGTAGCGGAAGCTCACCCGGTTTCTGAGTGGTACAAAGTCAAACTCAATCCCGGCAGCGTCGAACACGGGGCCATCAGCCAGCCGGTCGATATCGGGATCGCCGGAGTTCTCGCCGAAGGATTGGGTAGCCTCGGCCGAATCGTTGGGGCCGGCTGCCAGGTCAATATCCCCACTCGACAGGAGGATGCCTTCCGAAAACCCAATGATATCGGCGGCGCCTTCAAAGAAACCGACGCTTTGTTCGTTACCGATCCGGCGTATGTTGTCGACATTTTTGCACTTACTTTTTAGAAAGATATCCTTGACCAGTTGTTCCACTGAGAAACGGTCGCTAACCTGTAGGGTGTTCTGTTTAGGACGATCCGGGAAAACACCCGAATAGGACAACAATATACACATAAGGGCCAGAGGTCGGAAACTGCTCATGAGCAGAGATTTATCCTATTGAACAGGAGTACCCAATTTTGGTTGTAGCAGGCCTGCAAAGAATTTTGCCTGGCCCGGATTAAACAAGGAATAATCCATTAGTACTACAAAGTCAAAATGCCCATTACCTCGCGTTTGCTCTGCGCCCCTCCTGGTGCGGACAGGCTGTCATGCCATATTCACTGGGTGAACATTTGGATTCTAAAACCAGATCGAATCGAGATCAGTATAAAAAACGGAGCTGTTTTACTATGATTGCCTTTAAAGGGTCTGGGGATAAAAAGTGAATTATCAGGAATAATTTTTTCTGCGCTTAGTTTTTTCTTTCACCAAAAAATTTATAGTATTGTAATTGATTTTTCGCTATCTACAATCCAAGAGCACAGAGGCTTAAGTTCCCCCCTACAATCAAGCTTTGGCTAAATTTGAGGATTTATCTGTCATTTTCAGATATTTACCCAAAACTTACTTGAATCTTTAATAAGATTCATGTAATTTTGTCATGTAGGATTCAATGGTTTTTCATGCGAAGCAACCCTAAAAGTGAAATGGAATAAGATATGTCAATTTTCTCACGATTGTTTACTTGAAAATCCTTACCCATTCCCCCCTTTACTAAAAAACGACGATGAGTCAACCGTAAAGGCAACCTTTGTCATCACTGGTTATAATTCTGAAGGTATATCAAAGGAGAAAAGTGAACAAAATCTGGCATTGAACCTAACCTCATACCTAGGTTTCTTAATTACCCTTACTACAAAGCTGGCGGATGTTATCTCTCGGGATAACAATTTCAATCTGGCATTAATGCCTAAAAAATTTAAATGCCATTCGGACAAATCCCACGTAAAAAATACGGGGATAACAACAGTAGATTCAGGTGTTTATCAATTTGATCGACTGTCACGATGGCGCTTTTTGGGTTTCTACTACCTGGAAATTGAAGTAAAAGGAATGTTGTTTTGTCGAATGATATCAGACAAAGCCTTGGCTTTGTTTGTTCAATTCCTTCAAAATCCTTCCGGAATTCTTCAAAAATATCGATGAAAGCTTATTTGATCGAACGGTAGAGGTATGCCCTCGATCGATTGGGAAAATAAAATAAGATCATCCGGACACGGGAGGTCTTTGGATAACAAAATCGGAACTTATGAAAATTCATGAACACGAAAGTGAACACAGAACTGTGGACTTTTTAGCAGAACACCCCTGAAGCCAAAATCCCATGTTCAAGGAACTTAAAAAGAAATTATCCGTTATCGGATTAGGCTATGTCGGGTTGGCTTTGGCCATGGCCTATCATTTCAAAGTTATCGGGTACGTCATTAATGAGGGCCGGATAGTCCTTATGAAGCAGGGCGTAGATCCCAGCCGGGAAATTGAGCCTGCTGATTTTAAGGAAAAGGCTATTGACTTCGGAGCCGATGCCGCTGATTTGCGGAAAGCGCATTTCCACATTATTACCGTTCCAACTCTAATTGATGAACATGGGGATGTATGATACTCCTCGGGATAACGGATTACTTTGCTGGCGGTTGTGAAAACCGGAGAAGCGCCGCGCTTATTTTATTTGTGAAAGGCGGTACTCATACTGGAGTTAAAAATTTGCGCATACAAGACAAGACCCCATGAACAAAGCTATAGATAAATCTCCGTACAGCGGAAAAACACGAGTGGAGGAATCCCGGTGGTTCGCTGTTTATACCAGATACAAGAGAGAGAAGCTCATCTACCGAAGGCTGCGAGAGAAAGGGATTGAAACCTACCTGCCCTTACAAGAGTTCACCCGCCATTACAAAAGCAAAAAACGCCTGGTGGAACTTCCGCTGATCAGCTGTTATCTGTTTACCAAGATTACCAAAAAGGAACAGGTGCCGGTGTTGGAAACACCGGACGTTGTACAGTTTGTTAAATTCGCCAACCAAATGATTCCCATTCCCAATGTGGAGATCCAGTTAATGCGACGGATCGTCGGAGAAAAAATGGAACTGGAGGTGGAGCCCGCCGGCTTTCGGGAAGGCGAGGAAGTGGAAATTATGGCGGGGGACCTAACCGGAGTGAGAGGGATTTTATTACAGCAGCATAGTAAGAAGAATTTTCTGGTAGAACTGACGCATACGGGATATGCATTGCGCATGGAAATTGATCCTGCGCTCCTGCGCCCCCTGGGACGTCAGTCTTACCGTAATACTTGAACAGCCAATCCCGGTGATTGGCATTAATACATGTTGACATCACCGTTTCAAGTTGATTTCATTTTAGAGATTATGCCCCTGCGACATATCAGCGGCGAAGCCGTACAAGGAAAAGAAAAAAAATTCATGCTTAGAGAAAAAGTAGATCATTACACGCTTTGCAGAATACTGTTTAAGCGTTTTTCCCCGGAGCAGTTACTGCTGCTGGCCGTCTTTGTGCTCCTGAACAGTTGCGTTTCCTACAATCAGTTACTGAATTACCAGGGCGAGGTACCCAATCCGGAGCACATCGAGATTAAAAATCCTCCCGATATCCGGATCCAGCCCAACGATATCGTCAGTATAAAGGTGCACAGTTCTGATGTCGAAACAGCCGCCCCTTTTAACCTGTCCTCTCCGGAAGAAAGTTCGGGATTTCTGAATGTCGAGTCTATGCAGCTGAACGGATATATGCTCGATAGGGAGGGCGCTATTGATTTCCCCATCCTGGGCAGATTGGTTTTGCAAGGTTTGAGCATTACCGAGGCCAAAGAAATGATTAATGAAAAACTGAAGCAACACCTTAAAGATCCGGTGGTGAATATCCGCTTATTGAATTTCACTGTTTCGGTCACCGGTGAAGTGCAGAATCCGGGAACTTTCACCATCATCAATGAACGCATTTCATTGCCCGACGCCCTGGCACTTGCCGGTGATCTGACCGGTCATGCCAACAGAAGTAATATACTGCTGGTGCGGGAGAGCAACGGAGAACGCGCCCTGCACCGGGTTAACCTGCAATCGGCCGAGTTTTTTCAATCAGAACTTTATTACCTGAAGCAGAATGACCTCATCTACGTGGAACCCATCCGGGCCAAAGCCGGAGAGGTGGATGATCAGACCTCCAAGACGGTACCCATTATCGGGGTGGCTGTCAGTCTGATGGCCGTAATAATAGCCTTGGTCAATTAGTACGTTTTATTCAACAGAATGCTATGGAAAAGAGAAATAACTCCGATGTTTTAATGTTAAAGGGCTCCGTTATCGGAAAGGCGGATGAAGAGGTGAATTACCGGGAATTGCTCTACAAGTTTTTCCTGGGCAAGTGGTATCTGTATGCGATTTCCCTGGCCTTGTGTCTGGGACTGACTTACATTTACATCAAAAAGCAGCAATCCGTTTATGGAATCAGCAGCAAATTACTAATCCGGGAAAGTAAATCTGATTACAGCCCCGAAGAAGATTGGTTAAAAAGAAGCCTTAGCTTTTCTGCTGTTTCCGAAAATGTGGCTAATGAAATCCAGGTGCTTACCTCTTTCTCGCTGATGCATACCGTGGTAGAAGAGCTGGGGCTGGAAACGCGTTATTACTGGAAACACAGGCTTTCAGAGTACGATGCCTATAAAAAATTTCCGATTGTGGTGGACTCCTTCTCTCTGAATCCCGTTGAGAAAACGCATTTTCAGGTTACGCCGATTGATAAGCAGACTTTCAAATTCTCCCAAGATGATCAGGAGATCGGCGCTTATCAATTCGGGCAGGTTTTTTCCAACGCCTTCGGCACCTTCCGCATTCAGAAGAATGGCAGCCTGCCTGTGGCTACCGACTCTACCATGAATGTTTCCTTTTCAGAGGCCGGTGCCCTGGCTACGAGTTATTTAGAGAAACTGAAGGTGGAGCTATCCGACGAAAAGAACAAATCCTCGGTACTTTTACTGTCTCTAAAGGATGAAGTACCGCAGCGAGGGGTCGATATCATGAACAGGCTGGTGCAGCGGTACAATCAACTGAAATCACAGGAGAATACGGAAATCACCTTCAATAGTCTGGAATTCATCGGAGAGCGTATCGCCGCTATTAGTTCCGAGTTGAAGGGGCTGGAAAACAGCGTCGAGGAGTTTAAAATGAGTAATGACATAGCTTCTGAGACTACCGCGGATTTGAATATCATCCTGAACCGGGTGGACGAGCTTGTCGAGGAACAAAGGAATATTGAATTGCAGATCGGTATTCTCGACTCCATGAAGATGGATCTGCAGGATACTTCCGGTGGGTTTGAGTTGATTCCGGTCAATTTATCACTGGTAAACAATCAGGTCCAGGAGCTGGTCAAGCCTTACAACGAATTGGTTCTGCAAAGACAGCAGTTGCTGCTGACGGGACAGCCTTCCAACCCGGTTATCCAGTCGACTAATCAGAGGCTGAGCAGTATGCGCTCCTCTATTTATTCAGCGATTGACAACATGCGACAAGATCTGCGCACGAAGCTGGCCATGACTGAGAAGGAGTATAACCGTTCGCTCAGCAGGCTGCGCAGTGTACCCGCCAAAGAAAAAGGATTGTCGGATAAGTTGCGTAAACAGTCTATCACTGAAAACCTCTACGTTTATCTTCTGCAGAAAAGAGAAGAAACGGCGCTGGCGCTGGTCAGTAATCACGCCAGTTCCGTGCTGGTGGATCCGCCGCACAGCACTCCGAAACCCATCGGACCCAATAAAATGCTTTACCTCTTCGGCGGTACTTTTGCCGGTATCGGTATTCCGCTTGGGCTGTTATTATTGCTTGGTCTCTTTAAAGACTCCGTCCGCTCGGAGAAAGAGCTGAAGAAAGTAGTTCCCAACCAGCCTATCGTCGGGGTCATCAATCATCACCGGGGCAAAAAAGATCAGATGCTGCTCGGCCAAAACCGGAATATGGTCGCCGAGCGTTTTCGAACCCTGCGGACAAACATTCAGTTCCATTACCGGGAAAAAACAAAGTGCATCATGGTCACTTCCAGTACCAGTGATGAAGGGAAAACGTTTGTGGCCTCCAATCTGGCGACCAGTTTCGCAATGTCCAAAAAGAAAACGATCATTATCGATTTCGATCTTCGCAAGCCGGACATGGGAACCTACTTTGCTGTCAATCCGGAGATTGGAATGAGCAGTTTCCTGATTGAAGATTTGGAAATCGATGAGGTGATTCAAGTTTCAAAAGAATTTGACAACCTGCACTATATCGGGGGCGGGCCGGTATTGGATAATCCGCCTGAATGGATTACTGAAGAGAAACTGAAGGAGCTCTTTTCCTTCCTCCGGGCTCATTATGATATTATCATCATTGATACTTCGCCGGTAGGTATTATTTCGGACGCTATACTTTTGAATAAGTATGTGGACCATTCCCTGTACGTCGTCCGGTCCGGATATACCAAAAAAGGTATGATCGAAAAAGCGAGAGAGTTTTTTGATGATGAAAAGCTGACGAATCCGCACATCATTCTCAACGGAGTAAAGAAGGAAAACGATGTTTACGGATACAGCTATAAAAAATACGGTTATACGAAAACCTGAGCAATAATTTTTACGGATGAATCCCCCCCCCGGTTTTTCGCTTTATTCGTACCTGTTGCCAACATATTCCCCCCTCTTCCGGCTTGGCAGTGATCACCGCTATTGATGCCCGGCGCATTAATCGCGCTGATTATTGGTAATGCCTTTTATTACCCCTCCCTTTGCAAAACTAAACCACATGAACACACACATCCACGTAGAAAAAATCGAGGTCAGAGAAAAAGAGATTCTGAGAAGTAAAGTTCCTGGCCATGAGCGAATCAAAAAAAATTACGAGCAGGATCTTCACCTGGTTATTGCCCTGGACCTGCTGATCCTGAACCTGTGTTTTGCGGGGTATATGACCCTGCAGATCCCCTTGTCTGAGTTGCTGGAAGACCATTTAAATAACCTGCTTCTGTTCTTCTTCCTCGTCAACACCCTTTGGCTTTCCATGGCGCCCTTCACCGGTATATATCAGGTTTTTGAAGGAATAAAGCTGCATTTGAAAGTCAAAGACCTTTTCTGGGGCTCGCTGATTTACTTTGGCATCATCAGTTTGATATACTACCAATTTCTGTTTTCCTCTTTTGAGATTCACTTCCTGATCCCCACCTTCTTCACTTTTATCGTACTCTCCAGTCTGATTCATTACACCATCCGGTATTACAGCCGGAGCCGGACAGGCCCCTTGTCCTACGCTGTCGTGGGAGGAGACCACCATCATCTCAGCTATCTGGAAGAGGTGTTTGAGTCGGCCTATGGTAAGTACGCATTCTGTGTCGGCCGGTTTGCTCACAAAGATCTGCCCGGAGTGATCAACCTTGGCGCATATCACGAAGTAGAGCAATACCTAAGGGCGAACGGGAATATTGATAAGCTGCTGTACTTTTTCAGTGACCTGTCAAAAAATGAAGTTCAGCAGATTATCCAGCTATGCCGAAGTCGCTTTATCGATTTCGAGGTGGTGCCGGTAGAAATGGATTTCTTCGAAAAAGGCGTTCAGGTGGAACAGTTATCGCAGCTTCCCATTTTCCGTCGTAAAAAAGAGCCGTTGTGCGAACTCAAAAATAAAATTCTGAAACGCTCATTCGACGTCTTTTTCTCGCTCGTAGTGACGCTATTTGTTTTTCCCTGGTTGCTTCCTGTCATTGCTCTGCTGATCAAGCTGGAATCGCGGGGTCCTGTTTTTTTCGTTCAAAAGCGGACGGGCTACTGGAATAAACCTTTCAACTGCATTAAATTCAGGACCATGCGGGTTAATGAGCGAAGTGATGAGCAGCAGGCCACCAAAGGAGACAGCCGTATCACCAAATTCGGCACTTTTTTGCGGAAAACCAATCTGGATGAGCTGCCGCAGTTCCTGAACGTATTGATGGGTGATATGTCGATAGTAGGGCCCCGCCCGCATATGCTGCAACACACCGCCGAATATTCCAAGCTCATCGATCGCTTTATGATCCGCCATGAAGTTAAGCCGGGCATTACGGGCTGGGCGCAGGTGAGCGGCTGGCGAGGGCCAACCGAGGAGGTTTATAAAATGGCCAAACGGGTGGAGCACGATGTGTACTACATAGAAAACTGGAGTTTCTGGTTCGATTGCAAGTGCATTTTCCTGACCGTTTTCAATATGGTCAAAGGAGAGGAGAATGCATTTTAGACGCTTGCCGACCGATTTTCATGGTATTGCAAAACAGAAGGGGCTGAATCGCCAGCCTTTCTCGGACCGGTAATTTTATAATACAAGATTTTGGTTAAAAGCATTCTGCGAAGTAAGGTCTTTAAAAATTTTTCCTACTTAACCATAGGAAATGCGCTGTCTCAGCTAATAAGCCTTTTCACGATTTTGCGGATAACGCGGGTTTTGGCGCCCGACGACTACGGCGTTTTTACCTTCCTGGCCATGCAGGGGATGCTGTTGCTGACGATCGGAGACCTGGGCATCCGGAATATCATCATTCGATCCATCGCCCGGGATAAGGAGCGGACCAATGACCTGATGTACAACGGGGTCCTTCTGAAAACCCTCTCCATCCTTTTTCTTTCGCTGCTGTACATCGGGTACAACTCCTGGTTCGGTAGCCTCTCCGCCTGGCAGCTTAGTCTGCTTTTCATTTTTTCACTGATCAGCTGCTTTTCCAATTTATTTGAAAATGCATTCCTTGGTCACGAAAAGATGTTGCCGCCGGCGTTGGGTAGCTTGGTACACAGTGTTTTATGGTTCACGGCTGTTTATACCCTGCCGGTCGAGCTGATTTCGCCGAATCTTCTCTTTGTCGTCTTTGTCGTCTTACACGCCATGAAGGCGATGCTCTTTTACTGGTTTCTGCGGCACTACGATCTGCTGCAGGGGCAGGTGCAAAGTTTCTGGCGTTCGACAAGGACCTTGCTGCGGGAAAGCTGGCCCTATTTTGCGCTCGTTCTGGTCATGTTGCCTTTCACCAAACTCTCGAATAACTTCCTGGATATCAATTCCAACTTGGAACAGGTAGGCTATTATAATTTAGCCGACAAGCTGGTCGGGCCGGTATCTCTGGTGCTGGATCTGGCGCTGGCGGCTATTTTTCCCAACCTCTCTTCGCTTTGGGTGAAGGACAAAGATCGCTTTAATCAGTTTATTTCCACGGGCTTCAGGTACTTTATGCTCCTGTCCATGCTGCTGTGTTTCGTATTTACGCTCTACGTCGAAGAGGTCGTGATTTTCCTTTTCCCCGCCAGCTATCTGCCGGCCGTTCCGGTTTGTCAGATTCAGATCTGGTTGCTTTTCCTGTTGTCGGTGGATAGTTTTATCGGAACAATTCTGGGAGCTACGGACAAGGAAAAGCTCATCCTCAGACTGGGCATCGTTCATTCCCTCTTCGCCACACCCATTTTGTACTACGGAAGTAACTACGGCGCTTTGGGGCTTTCGTATGGACAAATTTTTTCTTTTACCGTCTTTCAGCTTTACCTCTGGTACGTATTTCGTAAGGCTTTGAAAATAAAAGTGCAACACAGAAATATATTGTGGCTGATTGCCGGCTTCTTATTTGTGGTTTCTTATTTTTCGTATCTGGTTCCCACGGATTATGCGCTTACCTATAAAATAGTGCTTACTGTATGCGTATTAGGGATAGCTGGTATTTATGTTCTGCGAACACTTAAACTTGCGGAAGTCAAATGAAAAGAAAGCTTCAGGCAGCCTTTATTTTTCTGGTCGTCATTTTCTCCCTCCGTTTTTTTGATGCGCACTTCATCAGTGAGGAAATCATCAATTACGGGTCTTATTTGTTATTCCTGATGGTGCTGGGACTGTCCGTTCCTCATATGCTATCGGAGCGGGGCGGTTTAATTTTACCGGTGCAATTGGTTTTTGCCGGCATTCTGCTGTCCATGCCCATGGCTTATCTGGCCTGGGGACAAGGGATAAAGGACACCATCATTATTACGCTTCCCTATCTCATGTGGGTGCTTTTTTTCTTTCTGCTCCGGGTGTCCTTCCCGGTGAAGTTGCTGGAAAAGATCGTGCTCACCTACGGGGTAATCTACATTGTTCTTTATTTTTTCCAGCTGTCTCAAAGCCCGACTGTTCTTTTCGGCAGTTCGATGTGGGGGGATGAGTTTATTGAAAGCCGCGGCATCGTCCGGATTATTTTTCCGGGGGCCGGCATATTTATCCTTGCTGTTTTCATCGCTGTCAACAAGCTCACCACCCAGCGAAAAGACCGCATGTTTTGGGTATTCATGGTAGCTATGGGCGTGCTCATCCCGGTACTGCAGGTTACCCGGCAGTTTGTCATCGGCATCTCCATGATATTTCTCTACCATTTTCTGAAGGGACAGAATTTCTTTAAAAAATCGGGGACGGTAGTCGCTTTTATCATCGTAGTTCTTTTTGTGTTCAATACGGACACGAAGGTGATCACCGGTTTAATCGAAGCGGCGCAAAGAGATATTGAACTGGGGTCGGATTATATCCGGGTAAAGGCCGCCGAATACTTCCTTACCGACTTTTCGCCCAACCTGCTGACCCGTCTTCTCGGAAACGGCGCCCCTATGTGGGGCTTGTCGGCCTACGGAATCTACGTCGCCAGGCTGGCCGTATACGAGGGGTTGTACCAATCGGATGTCGGCATTATCGGTATGTATTCCATGTTCGGGATTTTACCGGTGATAGGCTATATCATCATCTGGGTCAAAAGTTTTACTGTTGAATTGCCCGAAGAATATCAATATGTGCGCTATTATTTCTGGTATCTCCTGCTAACCAGCTTCACCTGGTATACGGTTTACCATTACCATTACATTATGTCAACCGTCTTTGCCCTGTATATTTTTCACGTCATTTCGCAGCGGGTGGTGGAATTTGAACGGGAAGATGGAAGCCGGGTCAAATTGTTCTTTTCGCAGGAAGCGGAAGTGGAATCCCGGTAATACTAAAACGGATATACTCTGGCGCCCGGAACGACCAAAATGAATGAGCATTTGAAAGAAGCAACCGCCACAGCAGTCCTGAGCGTCGTCATGCCAGTTTATAACGGCGAGCGCTACCTCAAGGAGGCTATCGACAGCGTACTGAATCAGACTTTTAGGGATTTCGAACTTCTCATTATCAACGACGGTTCGTCTGATCGGTCGATGGACATCGTGGTCTCTTATACTGACGAGCGAATCCGCATACTTGACAACGGTCAGAACCGGGGCATCCCTTACACTCGCAACCGGGGGCTCAAAGAAGCGCGGGGTGCTTACCTGGCGTGGTGTGATTGCGATGACTTACTGCATCCCACCAGGTTCGAAAAACAGGTTGACTTTATGGAGCGCCACCCCGGATTCGGAGCCTGCGGCACCCTGCTCAAGGGCTTCGGCGAGGGTAGGAAAGGCGCCTTCAAAGCCTCTGATGATCCCGAGATCGTTAAAGCTACTTTATTGTTCAAACCCTCCATGCCCAATGCCACCGTCATGCTGCGCATGTCGAAAGTAAGAGAACTGGGGTTACTGTATAATCCGGAATTGCCGATTGCCGAGGATTACGAGTTCGTCCTGCGCTGCAGTATGCACTTTCCGGTAACAAATCTACAGGAAGTGTTGTACTGGTACCGGGCTTCGGAAACCAGTATTATGACAAAGTTCGAGTCCCTGAAGCAGGAAAGTGATCGGATACACCAGATCGTTCATTCTCAAGCCCTGAATTATTTCGGAATCAAGCCCTCCGAATCTGAACTGCAAATACACCGGCTCATCACTTCGGAGGAATTGATAGAAGAATATGCATCGTTGAAGTCTTGCTTCGAGTGGTTGAAACGGTTGGAAACAGTTAACCAGGAAAACCATGTTTACGAAGAAAAGGCCTTCAGGAAAGTGCTGGCTAACCAGTTCATCTTTGCAAGCAAGAAAGCTTCCAAGCTGGGTTTCCGCACCTGGCGGTTTTACTTGTCAAAGGCGCCTTCCAGCTTCGGATTCGCCGGCCTCCCCGAAATACTCAAATTAACCATTCGTTGCATCATCAGAAAGGATAAATTTTAAGCCATGAGCACTTCTGTACTGAACAATACCGAAAAGACAATTGAAGCATTTATTGATTACGGCGATCCCGGCCAGTCTTTCTGGGAACAGTATGCCGTATTGTGGGCTGAAAGCAGCAGTTGCTCGGCTTTCCAGTCACCCAATTATCTGCAGTATCTGACGAGACAAGCGGAGGGAACCATTGCCGTTTATCAGTTTTATCACAGACGGGTGCTCAAGGGAGCCGCTTTCTTTCATAAAATAGGCGGCGCATATTATTTCTTAAGTGATTTCAAAACCGATCACAACTTCTTTGTTATCCGCCGGGATAGCTCCGAGGACCTCATACAGCAATTTTTTAATCGATTCCTGGAGGAAGTGAAGGTGGAGAACTGGGCTTTAACCTTGAATAATCAGCCCACCTGGTCAGTCTATTGGGAAGTATTCCTTCTATCACTTCAAAAAAGCCGTTTGTATCACGATGCGCTAGCGTATTCCGTTTGTCCTATGATGGCTATGGAGTCACCTCAGGTGATCGCCAAGCGTTTGACGAAGTCGAAAAATACTCGATACAAGAAAAACCGGTTTCAAAAGGAACACGAAGCGGAATTTGAGATATTTCACGATGATCAGGACCTGGATGATTGGGTGAGGGATTTTGCCGAAGCCCATATTGTTCGTTGGTCAACGACCAATACGCCTTCCGAATACCTCGATCCGAAGCAACAGGAGTTCCTAAAAGAATGTCTGCTGGCCTGGATTGACGACGGCATCCTGGTTCGCTTTTCCATAAAAGTTAAAGAAAAGCGGGTGGCCTTGTGTATCGGACTCAAGGAAAGAGATGCGCTGATCCACCATTCTCATACTTACGACCAGGAATACAGTAAGTACAGTCCCGGCAAAGTACTGCTCTACAATATTGGAAAATGGATGGGGGAAAACGGTTTCTCCACCCTGGATTTCGGTGACGGCAATGAACCTTTTAAGTACAAGTATGCCAACCAGGATCAGGCTCTCTACAGGGTGTTTATTTCTTCTCCTTACAACCTGTCTTACAGGATTAAGGCTAAAACCATTAAAACTATACGACAGAATAATCACGTGTATGAGTTGTATCTTGATCGCATCAAACCTTATCTGCCCTAACCAAAACAACTTTTGCTTATGTACTAAAACAACCGCTTTCCCAAGCTGATAAACACATGAAAAACAAGAAAAAACTACTCATCGTCACCCAGGATCAGTTCGGGTACCATATTGACCCCTACGAATTCGCGAAGCGGTTAGGGAAGTATTACGAGGTGACCTTCTACTGCTGGGACTACGGCCGTCCGAGAATTGAGCTCGGCGGGGTCCGGGTAATTTACATGAGCCGTAAGGGTAACATACTGACCAGGAATTTTCGATTTCGTTTTAAGCTGCTGAAGCTGATCCGCCGGCAATTTGATTACGTTTTTGCAGTATATTTCGTAGGCGTTTCTATCGCCCATCTGGCCGGCGGAAAGCACGCTCTGATCTGTGATGTGCGGACCGGGAACGTTTCCGAAAACGGATGGAGCAGAACCTTGTTCAACGCGCTGTTGTATCTCGAGTTGTTCACCTTCCGGAACAAAACCATCATCTCTCACAGCCTGGCCAAAAAAATTGGGGTGCGAAACTATCATCACCTGCCGCTCGGTGCCAACCTGGTTTCTTTAGAAGGCAAAAACTTCGAGGAGTTTACGCTTTTTTATGTGGGCACGCTCACCGGCAGGTACATGGAAAATACGGTTCGCGGCTTTGGCCTTTTCTACCACAAGTTTAAAGACCGGATCAAGTGCAAGTACATCATCGTTGGCTCCGGTATTGAGGAGGATATGAAAAAGATACACGACGCCATCGAGGAGTTCCATTTGCAGGATGTGGTGATTCTCAATGGATATATTCCCCACGATCAACTCGTTCCGCTCTTGCGGGAAGCGAATATCGGGGTTTCATATATTCCCATTACAGACTATTTCGACTGCCAGCCTCCGACCAAAACCTATGAGTACCTGCTCAGCGGAATGGCCGTTCTGGCTACTGCGACTCAGGAGAATAAGGAAGTAATTAATAAGGACAACGGCGTGTTGGTTGACGATACGCCTCAGGCCCTCGCCGAGGGGTTGCAGCTCCTTTACGAAAACCGCTTCAGCTATGATGCCCTGTCCATTCAACAGGAAGCCCGGCAGTACTCCTGGGAAAACATCGTTCACGGCAATTTGAACAACTATCTGACCGGCATTAGCAATGGAAAAGAGGAATCTGCTGTTGCCTCAATGACGGATTAACAAATTATGCTATTCAGAAGCCTAAATACCTTCCCAAATGATCAAAAAAACCATTAAAGAAGCGGTCGCCTATTCCTTGTTGCAAACTTACAGAGAAGATCATAAGGCGATGGATGGTATCGTATCGGTTTTTTTTCACGATCCTCCTAAAAAGCTTTTTGAAAGTGTGCTGGAATGGCTGAAAGCCAATGGTTATACCTTTATTTCTGTGAAAGAACTGGATGGACTGATCCATAGCGAAGGACAGAAGCCCCCGGATAGAAAGTTGGCTTTCATTTCTTTTGACGATGCCTGGAGAGGCAATTTGGAATTGATCAAATCGATCGAAAAGTACCAGGCGCCGATCGCTATTTTTGTGCCGACCGAAGCGATAGCCGAAGGCAATTACTGGTGGGAATACGCCGGTATCAAGGGGCAGCACCTGCATACCGGAATTAAAGACGTAGAATCCTTTAAGAAACTACCCGGTCCCAAATTCAGGAAGAAAATCAAAACACTCAAGGAGCGCTTCCACCTTCATCGCAGCAGCATGACCAAAAAGGAACTCGTCATTTTGAGCAAACACGGGCTGGTCACCCTGGGATCCCATACGGTCACGCATCCTATTTTGGAACAATGCACCCCGGAACGACAGGCCTTCGAGCTGATCGAGAGTAAGAATAAGCTCAGCGAATGGCTCAATCACGAAATAGAGTACCTGGCCTATCCCAACGGTGACTTCGATGAGCATACCCTGAAAATCGCTCATGAAACCGGCTACAGACTCTGCTTTTCCACCCTGCCGGGAAGGATTAATGTGGAAAATGTAAATCCTTATATCATTCCCCGCAATTCTATTGAGGACGACCAGGGTTACTACGAAAGCATATCCAAACTGCTGGGCGTCTGGCAAAAGTTCAAAAGCCCCTGGAACAGAAAACCTGGTGTGGAGGTGCCTGGGTTCTGTGCCTGAGAACCTGCCCTGTGTCCCTCTTTTCGGCTGGAAAAAGAGCCTTATCAAATGGGGACGTTATTCTTCGCCGGGCTCTTAGTAAGCCGGTGTTTTAAAGCCAAATGAAAAAATTGAGTTGAAATGAAGATACTCTTCATCACGAATATGTATCCGACAGCCGAAAATTCCGTTTTTGGTATTTTCGTTAAAGAGCAGATTGATGATATCGTTAAAGCTTTGCAAGTTGAATGGGAGGTATACTTTATTAATGCCCGCTATGAAGGCAAATTAAAATACCTGCGGTCCATTTTTGAGATACCTCTTAAAATCTGGAGGGGAAAATTCGATATCGTACATATCCACTATGGTCTTTCTGCGTTATTTCTACTGTTTTTCAGACCTAAGGCAAAGATATTTTTAACCTTGCATGGCGCTGATATCCTCATCAAACAAGAGCGGCGCATACAGGTTTGGATCACCAAGCGCATATTGCGGAAAGTGGATAAGGTGTATATTCTCAATCCGGAAATGGAGGCGATCGTTAAGCCGCTCAATTCCAATTATGAGATACTCCCTTGCGGCGTAAATACGGACTTCTTTAAACCCAACGGCTTCAAAACAAACAAGGAACAGAGCCGGAAGGTGGTATTCACGAGTAATCCGCAGGAAAAGGTTAAGAATTTCCCCCTGTTCCAAGAGGTGATTCAGTTACTGGATAAACAATCCGGAAAGAAGATCGAGTACAAATGCATCCATCAGCTGTCGAGAGCCGGCGTACGCGACCTGTTGAACAGCGCCGATTGCCTGCTCATGACCTCGATCAGCGAAGGGTCGCCGCAAGTTATAAAGGAAGCGCTTTCCTGCGGTTTGCCCATCGTCTCTGTGCCGGTAGGCGATGTACCTTCCATGACACAGGACATTCCACACTGTTACGTATCCAATTCCTATTCGCCCGAGGAATTGTCCGATTTGGTCGCCTTGTCCTTTAGGCGGGAGAACGGCGATACCGAAGTGATCAGAGAAACGTTTATCAACAAAGGGATTTACGATCACGTTTCGGTTACCCGGCGCCTGATCGAAAACTACCGGAAGGCCTTATCCATTTAGGCGGTATTCGCATCACTGTTACTCAAGGATCATGATGAAGCAAATCAACAAGTTCTCCGGTGCCTGGATGAGAAGGGCCTTACTGCTGGGCGTGGTATTGTTGCTGTTAATTGGCCTGTCGGGGGTGGTTATACAAAAGAAACGCACCTCGATCTATCCTTATGAGGTGGAACAGGACTACCATTACAACCTCAATGCTTTCCCTTCCATCGAAATTGAGGTGAGCGGTGGAGAAATTACGCTTCCCGATACACTCGGCCCCAATTATACGGCCTTGCTCAAACTGAATATCGAATCTACGACGATGGGAAAGCTGTTTCAGCCGGCGCTGAGAATGAAGTCGGGGAAAACGGAACTGATCCAATATTTTGAACACGGCGCAAAGGGGGGGCGGTATATCAACCTGAGTTCGCTGATCGGGCAGGGCGCCACTCAAATCGAATTGTTGGGGGAAAACATCACTTTCGGGGATCAGACCGGCACGCTGACGCTGTTTGAAAATCCGGTTTCGCCCGAATCGAAGGTTCTGGTCATCTCCCCTCATCCCGACGATGCTGAAATCGCGGCCTACGGGCTGTACAGCCGCTATCCCGACGCGTTTGTTCTCACAGTCACTGCCGGGGAAGCAGGCGACCTGAAATACGACGAACTATATACCGATACGCTTAGTCATCAGCTCAAAATCGGTCAGATCAGAACCTGGAACAGCGTGACGGTTCCCTTGCTGGCCGGAATCGCTCCTGAAAATGCATTGAATTTCGGTTTTTTCGACGGTACGCTGAAGCTGATGTACGAACGCAACCCTTCGGAGGTAGAATCCCGGCAAATCGGCACAACGGATATAAACACGTTTCGCCGCTTTAATATTTCTCCTTTGGAAGACAGTCTCCGGGGCGGCGCGAATTGGGATGCCCTGGTGGAGAACCTGAAGCTGATCCTGATCAGAGTCGATCCGGATATTATTGTCACCCCTTACCCTGCTCTGGATACACACGATGATCATAAATACGCCTCGGTGGCTCTTTTCCAGGCACTGCGGGACCTGAAAATCAGAAAGGGAAACCTGTTGCTGTATTCCAACCACTACGTAGCCAATGAATATTATCCTTACGGAAAAACCGGAGGCGTGGTTTCGCTGCCTCCCAATTTCGTCGATGATATTTACTTTAAAGGCGTCTACTCTTGTTCCCTGCCTGCATCCATGCAGGGAGACAAAGTGCTTGCCCTCGAATCGATGAATGATTTAAGACCCGACACGGAGTGGCGGTTTTCAGAAAATGCCCTCAGCAATTCAATCGACAGGATAAAGACGGAAGTCACGGGCAAAGAGAACAGCTATTTCAAAAGGGCGGTCAGAAGCAACGAGTTGTTCTTTGTGGTACCCATCCAGGATATTTATACTAATACCTTTCTCAATGAATTAATGGGGGGCAACGCTATCTGAGCCACCCAATTACCTTCACTTGTCTTCAAGTTAACCAAATGTCATGTGTGGAATTGCTGGATCAGTTAATATACCGATAGAGGAATCAACGCTTAGTCTGATTGAACACCGCGGACCGGATTACCAGGAGCTGGTAACCCGGCGGATAGGGAGTAATCAAGTTTTTCTGGGACATACGCGCCTGTCAATTCTCGACCTTTCTGAAGCGGGTAATCAGCCCATGTTTACGGATTGTGGAAAGTACGCCATCGTATTTAACGGAGAAGTGTATAATCACCGGGATCTGAGAGCCCAGCTTCCCGGGATTAATTTCCGGGGCCATTCGGATACCGAGACCATCCTGTACTACATTCGCGAATACGGTATCGACCGGGTGGATGATTTCAGCGGTATTTTTGCCTTCGCCTTCCTGGATATTTCCCAAGGGAAACTTTATCTCGTGAGAGACCACTTCGGGGTGAAACCGCTGTACTATCATCTGTCTGACCAGGGGATGGTGTTCTCCTCCGAACTGAAAGTTCTGCTCAGTGCGGGGGTAAAAAAAGCCATTGACCTTCCGGCGCTGGACACCCTGCTAACACTGCGTTACAATCCTTCCCCCGAAACAATTTTTGAGGGTATTTCTAAATTGAACCCGGCCACCTATCTGAGCTATGATATCCATGATCAGCAGTGGGAAAAAAAGAAGTACTGGAACCCTACTTATAAGGTCAATTACAAGATATCGGAAGAAGAGGCTGTGGAAGAATACGCCCGGCTTTTTGAAGCAGCAGTGAAAAAACAACTGATGTCGGACGTGCCGGTGGGGTTATTCCTCAGCGGAGGGTTGGATTCGGCCCTCGTCGGCAGCATCATGATGCAGCATACCAGTTATCCGGTCAATACTTTCACCGTCGGCTTTCAGGGCGAAGGCAATTACAACGAACTGGAAGATGCCCGTATCACTGCCGAACTGATCGGTTCCCGCCACACCGGTGAGTTCATCAACCGGAAACAATATCTGGAGTATTTCCGGCAGTCGTTTTTCCACACGGAAGAACCCATTGCCGAACCCACAATTCCGGCGCTGTACCACGTCTCCAAAATGGCTGCCCGGAAGGTGAAAGTAGTGCTGAGCGGACAGGGCGCGGACGAGCCCATGGCGGGCTACAAACGCTACTACGGCGAGGTACTGATGTCAAAGTACGGGCCTATCCTCAAACGGATTCCTTACAAACTGGCGCGACGCTTCTTCAGGGCCAACGAATCCTATCAGCGAGGTATTTATTCCTCACAATTCGATAATGAGCTGGATCGCTTCCTGGCTATCTACAACATCTTCTCCGGCGAAATGAAATCGGCCGTGTACAACCAGGAAGTTGCTGAGGCCGTAACAACCAATATCAAGCCCTTTTTTGAAAAATACTACGAGGAACTCCATCAGCGCAACGGTGATTCCCTCAACCACCTGCTGTACCTGGATACCCGCACTATGCTGCCGGATAACCTCTTGCTGTTCAACGATAAAATCACCATGGCGCATTCCATCGAAAACCGGGTGCCTTTCCTGGATAAAGACCTGGTGGCCTTTGTCGAATCACTGCCCTCGCACTACAAGCTGAATGGGAAAGTACGCAAGTATCTGGAAAAAAAGGCCGCCCGCAAGTGGCTGCCCGATGAGCTGATCAACCGGAAAAAGCGAGCCTTCGAAACCCCCGTCGTCGATTGGTTTAAGGAGGAATTGTTTAATGAACTGGTCGATCTGTTCAACCAGCAGCAGAGCTTTTCCCGCATTTATTTCGAACGGGAAGCCCTGATTAAAATGCTGCAGCTGCACCGCAGTGGGAAGCGTGATTTCGGCAAACAGATATTCATCTTGTACTCACTCGAACTATGGTATCAGAATTTTTATTTGAAATGCTGAGAATAGGGTAACGGTCTTATTGATAAACCCTGTTTTTACAGAATGAACAAGTTGATACACCTGTTATGAAAACAAGCAAAAAAAAGAAAGTGATTCTCATTTGTTCGGATGGCGGACATCTGGCCCAAATACTGGAGTTGAGGGAAATGTTTGTCAAATACGATTATGTGCTGGTTACTGAAAAAACGGTTACTACTTTGCCCCTGCAAGAAAAATTCAACATGTTTTTTCTTCACGGTCGCTCAAAGGGGAAGAAGAGAGGGGTTGAGTTTTTTACAAAGACTTTTTTGAATTTCTTTTTGTCCTTGAAGTTGTTAATCAGGCATTACCCTAAAGTGATTATAACAACGGGGAGCCACACCGCCGTTCCCATGTGTTTACTGGGTAAACTGCTAGGGGTGAAAATCGTCTGGATTTTGTCCTTTGCACGGATCAATTCAAGGGCCTTTTCAGCAGATATAATTTATCCTATCTCGGACAAGTTCATCATCCAATGGCCGGGGATGAAGCAGATCTATAAAAAATCAATTTATTTGGGAGGGATATATTAGGAGCACGTATAAATTTAGCTCCCGGCGCAGCAGTGCTATGTCCCAAAAGTCACCGTCGATAATTCTGGTCTCTTTTGGCCCTGCTTTTCGTTGCTCGTCGGTCACAGAACCCCGGCTATGCTCTCTCCTCGAGCCTCAGGCAGGGCCAAAACAGCCTCATAATTCTTTTAAATAACTTCTGGGACAAAGCACTACTGAGCGTATTTTCGGAAAACAATGGATTTATTTTTCATCTAATTCCAAACCCATGATTCTGGTTTTATTAGGAACCTTTCCTATAGCGTTTAAGCGTCCTCTGTTTGAATTAGAACGTTTATGTCAGGAAGGGAAAATTACAGAGGAAGTCATCGTCCAGAACGGCCATACGCAAATGGACTCCCGTCACCTTACCTTAAGGCCTTTTATTCCTCCCGATGAATTAACGACACTTTACGAAAGAGCTAGGGTTATCATATCCCATGCCGGCACCGGTTCACTTCTAAAAGGCATCAAACTCCATAAAAAAGTAATTGCCATTGCCCGCCTGGTCAAGTATGGAGAGCATATAGATGATCATCAGACAGAAATACTGGAAGAATTTGCGAGACTGAACTATATCCTTCCCTGGCGGGAGCATGACTCCCCGGAAGAACTACTGACCGCCGTTGAAACATTTTCACCAGCCAGGTACCTTTCCAGTAAACAGCAGTTTATTGATTATTTAACAGATTATATTGATTCCTTATAATTTTTCTTTGAGATGAAAGCTGATCCTAAGAATCAGATCTCAAACAACTTAAAAATTACTATAAATGTTAAGAGCTGCAATTGTCGGCCTCGGCAAAATGGGGATTTCCCATGCGGCCATCGTCGGGGCTAACCCTTCGGTGGATCTAGTCGCCGTTTGCGATACCTCGTCGCTGGTGTTGAACGGGTTCAAAAAATACGCCCCGGTAGAAGTATACAGTGACTTCCGGAAAATGATGGATGAGGAGCAACTTGACTTCATCGTCATAGCTACGCCTACGAAGCTGCATTTTCCAATGGTAAAATACGCTTTGGAAAAGGGCATTCACGTGTTCTGTGAAAAACCCTTCTGTTTGTCAACCGACGAAGGAGCTGAACTGGTGGAGCTGGCCGAACGGAATTCCCTAATCAATCAGGTGGGGTATCACAACCACTTCATCGGAACCTTCAGGGAACTGAAGCGCCTGTTGGAGGAAGATGTGCTGGGAGACCTGCTGCACTTTACCGGAGAAGCCTACGGTCCTGTGGTGACCAAAGAGAAAGTAGGGACCTGGCGCTCCAAACCCAACGAAGGAGGCGGCTGTCTGTACGACTACGCCTCTCACGTACTGAACCTGATACAGGAAGTGCTGGGGCGGCCGGTAAAGGTGACGGGCTCACTGATGAAGAGTATCTACTCCAAGGGGGTGGAAGATGCGGTGTACTCGCTGATGGAGCTGGATAATAACCTGAGCGGTACCCTGCTGGTCAACTGGAGTGATGAAACCTACCGGAAAATGTCCACTTCCCTCACTATACAGGGAAAAAAGGGAAAGATCATCTGCGATGCGACCGAACTGAAAATCTTTTTGAAGGAGGACAATCCCCGCGAGGGCCTGGAAAAGGGCTGGACCATCAAATACATCACCGACCTGGCCCTGCCCGTGGATTTCTACCTCCGCGGAGAAGAATACAGCGCTCAGATCGACTACTTCGTCAATAACGTACTGAGCAGAAAAAAGGGCCTTGTCAATACTTTTGAACAGGGATTGTATACAGATAAGGTGATGGAAATGATCATGGACAAAGCAAAACTCAACTAAAATGGATAAAGTACTTTTCGGTGACAACCAATTCTTCGGTGTCAACCACGCATCCGATGAGAAGTCCAGGGCGCAGGCCCTGCGATTCAAAGACGATGCGGCTATTATAAGAGTCTTGGATCAAGCTATTGACCTGGGCATCAATACCTTCATGTGTACAACGCATGATCGCATCGCCAATATCTGCGACCACATGCGGGCTCACCCGGAACGCTATGAGCACTTCAAAATACATCCTTGTATGCCGTATGCCCATAAGTACGCCAATGCGGTTACCGAGCTGGGCATTCTGGGAACGATTAAGCAGTACGTGCCTGGTAATTTTCTCGGCACTTTCACTAAGGGAGGACTCGCTTTCCTGAATAAAGATTTCAGCAAGCTCATGCAAATCCTGGTTGACGCGGAGATGAAGATGTTCAAAGGCATCGATACGCCCGTCATTTTTATCCAGAATGTACTGGTAGACATGATCCTGGGCCTCAAAATGTACGGCGTGTTCAAGGAGTACGACGATTACATCCGTCAAAAATACAAGGCGGAACCCGGATATATTACCATGAATATGCCGGCCTTGCTGGATGCGCTGGAGTCGGTGGGTATCGAAAATCCCATCATCTGCGCCTCTATCAACAAGATCGGGTTCAGAATGTCGGGCGGGATCGAGCTCTACGAGCAATATCTGAACGAACGGAAGTTTCGGCCTATTGCTATGCAGGTACTGGCTGCCGGGGCCCTTCGTCCAAAGGAGGCGATCGAGTACCTGGGCCGGTTCCCGAAAATCGAGTCAGTACTCTTCGGCGCCAGCTCCCGGAATCATATCCAGGAGACTAAAGAACTGATAGAAAAAAATTACTTTTCCGTCAAAGCAATAAAGTGACGGAGTACACCGATAAACAGATAAACTGCAGAGCTGAAAAAGGTTAGTTCCCCCTTACCCGGGTACTTTTTCAACTTCTCAGTTTATCTGTTTATCGGGCACTACTCATTTCAGGTTCCTAATTTTTCTCCTTACTGGAATAGATCGTCAGGTCGTCAATCCACATTTTGTGAGGAGTTTTATCCCCGCGTTCGTGGTAGATTTTGGCGATACTGATGGTGAATTTACTATTGTTGGGATCGACGGTGGGAAAACCCGATCGCTCTCCGATCAGCTCGTCGTCAAACCAGACTTTGACTTCACCGTCCTTGGTGTCACGCTTTACGTAATAGGAAACCTGAAACCACCGCCCCTTGGGCAGGACCATCCGTTTCCGGCTGGTGCCGAACATTTCTCCTTCTTTGTTGCGGCCACCCAACCAGACGGAGAAGAATTGCTGGTTTTCATCAGGACTTCCGATATAAATGGCGGAGTAAGGCGCGCCACCGGCAGAATAGGGGTTGCCGATTTCAAACCAGTCCCAGTTGATAGTAGGATCGTACAACCCCCAGTTTTCCGGCAGGTAAACCCAGTAGGAAACACAATATTCTTTACCTACAATGCTGTTCGGGATAAGAACGAACTCGGCCCTCCGGCTTTTTTCGATATCGAACACTTCCATACCGATGCTCCTTCCACCCGAACGGAAATGTTCACTGTCGACCCACATATGGGCGCCGCCAAGTCCGTCGCCCGAGCCGCCGTCGGCCTGGTGCATGGCGGCAAACTCAAACCAGTGAGGGAAATCCCAGCTGAGGTTGTTGTCGTTTAGTTTTTCCGCACTATCGAAGCTGGTTGACACTACTTCTTCCATGGCATTGAGTACATCGGAAGGGCAGCCGATTTCGTCATTAGAAGGTCCTGCCGGTGGATCCTCGACTGGATCTTCCGGCGGATTGGAGATGTCAATATCCCAGGGATTCCACGAATCCGGGTTGCAGCTGAAAAGCCCAAGGCTGAACGCGAGGAAGGCCAGGAATCGTACCCGGTGTTTCGTTATGGAAGACAAGACGGTTCCGGTACACTTAGTGGGGGAATTTTTTTGACGCATGGATTGAAAGTGTTTAAAGATTAGTGAAAAGAAATGCTTCTATCAGGCCTAGTGCACTGTGTACTAGCAATAGGAAACGAACGGGGGTTGATCTGTAGATGGGATTTTCCTGCTCTATCAGCGTCGGGGCGTTGTACCTGAGACACACAATTCTTATTCCCCGGCCCTTGCCAAGGGCATCCTACAATGCGGTGTGGGGGAAACTCGTACCAGCATTGCCCACAGATACAAGCCTTTATGCTTGATGACAGCAGGAGATTTCAGATAACATACTTGTGAAAACTGGGATGGATAGGAACAATCCGAAAAACATATTCGAATTATCCCCATGGTCGATTAGAAGAAGCGCGTTAGTCCTGTCCGGTCAGCGGACTGACCTCAAGTTTCATAATAAACGGCGACTCTGGAAAGATTATTCTGACTTTCGATTTTTTTATATAAATAACAAAATGATTTCATTGCGCAATGCCATTCAGCGGTTCGTCCCTCCCTTCTTTACCTGCCGGCAGCACCTTTTCCACGACGCCTGACGGGACACATTTATAAGTACATTGGATCAAAAAAAGAAAACATGGCTAACCCAATACCCTCCGGTTTAAAAGAAAAGCTCTTCTTTCTCGGCTGTTTGCTCTTTCTGACTCTGGGGTTTTACAACAACTTCTGGAAGGCGGCCGACCAGGGATTTTACAGTGAATTTGATAAGTCCTCCGAATCCCTTATTCTGGGCAGGCTGGGTATGTCAGAGCGGGAGGGGCTTTTTGCTCACGGCGGCCTGACCGGCCGGTTCCCCACTCCGGAAGGAAAGGATTCAGTCCTCTACCAGTACGAAGTGTACGAGGATCAGCTGGAGGTGGAAACGGACGTTTTTCATACCTATGACAGCCAGACCGGGGGGCAGGCCATTACCTTTGCGCTGATAGATATTGTGTCGCCCTTATCCAATCAGGCCAATGTGCAGCTTTATAAACTTCTGAATTCGGCCCTGGCCGCTCTGGTTTTTTTACTGATTGTCTTTTGGGTATATCAAAACTTTGGGTTTGGTACGGCTCTGATCACCTTTATATTCATTTTGTTTTCGCAGGGGATTACGGTATTCGCCCGGCACTTGTACTGGAGCCTTTGGGCCTTTTATGTTCCCTTTCTAGCCGTTTTGGCCGCCCTTTTGGTGGAAAAAAGAAAAGATATTCAATTTTCGGCCTCGAAAATGATCGGCTTGGTTTTTCTGGCGGTGCTCGTCAAATTTTTTTACACCGGGTTTGAATACATCACCACGACGCTGATCATGCTGGTGACGCCATTTGTCTTCTACGCTATTCTGGACAAGTGGCCTTTCAGAAAACTAGTGAACCGGGTCCTGTATTCAGCGGTGGGATCTATAGCAGCCGCACTGATGTCTTCTGTTTTTATTGTCCTTCAGATTTCAGCGGTAAAGGGCAGCCTCGCCAGCGGCGTAGATCACATCGTGGGGTCATTCCTTCGAAGATCCTGGGGAGACCCCAATAATTTTTCCGATACTTACCGGGCTTCACTGGAGAGCAGCATCCCGGAAGTCCTGGGCCGGTATTTGATCAGAACCCCTGCGCCGCCTTTCGATCTTCAGAATATCTTTGTCAATTTCTCGGGTGCCGATCTGTGGAAAATGAACTATGGCGGTTTGATCTTTCTTTTTGCCGCTTTCTCCGTACTGTATTTCATGGGCAAAAAGTATGATTTCATCGACGCGGGCGACAGCAAGAAGCAAACGGCGCTGATACTAACCTGCTGGGTATCCATCCTGGCGCCCTTATCCTGGTTGATTCTGTTTAAAGGTCATTCCTATATCCACCGGGTATTGAACTATATCGTCTGGTATATGCCCTTTGCGATTCTGGGCTTTGCCGTAATCAGTAGTGTCATCATGTCGATGAAAACAAGGGCATATCAGTTCTTGTCCGTCGCCGGTATTTTCCTGGTGTTTTTCGTCAGTGACTACCAGGAGAAGCAACTGGGGAGGGTCGTGGAAAATTACAATCAGGTTCAGGAAATAAGGTCATCGGCGCTACTTCATCAGGCGGAATCCGGCTTTAGCATCTATGCTCATCAGGACAGGATCTGGTATGTCAAGGAGGCTGCTCAGGAGCAAGACCGGGAAGCGACCTTCTTCCTTGAGTTTATTCCCGCAGACAGGTCTGCTGTGCAGGGAGAGACACTCGAATTCGATTACCGTTCCGGCAGTATACAGTTTCCCTGGTGGACGGGTAAAGGAAAGCTGCTCATCGTCTCACAACCGCTTCCGTCCTACGCAATCGACGAAATAAGAACCGGTCAACAAGCGGAGGGGACCAGCATTTGGCAGACCCGGCTTGTCATCGAGAACTGAATATCTAATCTATACGCAAAAAAACAAATGATTATGCAAAGTTGTGAACTAACTATTTTAATGCCTTGCCTGAACGAGGAGGAAACTATCGGAATCTGTATAGAAAAAGCTATGCATTTTCTCCAGACCAACGGTGTCAGCGGAGAAGTTTTGATTGCCGATAACGGAAGTACGGACGGCTCTAAGTCTATCGCCCGTGATCTGGGTGCGAGAGTAGTCGAAGTGGAAGAGAAAGGCTACGGAAGCGCCCTGCTTGGAGGTATAGGCGCCGCCCATGGCACATACATCATCATGGGAGATTCCGACGACAGTTACGATTTTCTCAACCTTATGCCCCATTTAGAAAAACTGCGGGAAGGCTATGATCTCGTCATGGGCAACCGTTTTAAAGGAGGAATCGAAAAGGGTGCCATGCCCTTCTTACACCGGTACCTGGGCAACCCTGTCCTGTCCTTCATCGGCAAGTTGTTTTTCGATATTCCGGTGAATGACTTTCATTGCGGTCTGCGCGGTTTTAACCGGGAAAGTATGATGGAAATCGGTCTGAATACCCAGGGCATGGAGTTTGCCTCGGAAATGGTGGTGAAGTCGGCACTGAACAACCTGAAAATTACGGAAGTACCGACGACCCTTTCTCCGGACGGCCGTTCGCGCCCGCCTCATTTGAATACCTGGCGTGACGGTTGGCGTCATCTGCGGTTCTTACTGATTTACAGCCCTCAGTGGTTATTTTTCTATCCGGGGATTGTTTTCATGCTGCTCGGAACGGTTTTCTCTGTCCTGTTGATTCAGGAACCTCTTTACCTGGACGAGGTGCGCCTGGATATTCACACGCTACTGTACTCGGCTGGAAGCGTATTCATTGGGTTTCAGTTGATCTCCTTTTATGTATTGTCCAGGGTTTACGCCACCCAATCGGAACTACTCCCCTCCAACGGGCTTTCCCGTGCCATTGATCAGATCTTTACGCTGGAGCGCAGCATTGCTGTCGGATTGATCCTTATCCTGAGCGGATTGGGGCTGAGTGGGTACAGTTATCTGATCTGGCAAAGCGTGGAGTACGGGGATCTGGCCGCCAGCAATACATTCAGAATCGTTATACCGGGTCTGATGCTGCTGATCTTGGGTATTCAATTCATCTTTACCGGATTCTTCAAAAGCATCCTGGAACTGAAAACGGTTAAAACGGGCGGTCGGGAAACCAGTGTGCCGCAAATGGCAGCGTCTACACCGCTGAGCTGAAAAACCGGGAAAGCAGCCCAATAGCACTACTTTTTCCATTTTCCGGCTATTAGTTTTTTCCCTGGTTACTGTGAATGGTCAGGTCATCGATCCACATTTTATGCGGTCTTTTATCTCCCCTTTCGTAGTATATTTTAGCGATACTGATGGTGAATTTCGGATTGTCGGGATCGACAGTTGGGTAACCCGATTTTTTGGCGAGCAGTTCGCCGTCGAACCAGACTTTGATTTCACCGTCCTTATTGTCTCTGAGGACGTAATAAGAAACCTGGAACCAGCGTCCCTTCGGTATAGCTGTTCTTTTACTGGGCGTGCCGAACATATTCCCGTCCTTGTCTCGCCCGCCGAGCCAGATGGAGAAGAATTCCTGGTTTTCATCAGGACTTCCTATGTGAATTGAAGCATAGGGTGCACCGCCGGCAGAGTATGGGTTGCCGATTTCAAACCAGTCCCAGTCGATATTGGGATCGTACAGGCCCCAGTCTTCGGAAAGATAGAGCCAGTAAGAGACGCAGTATTCTTTCCCCACGACTTCACTGGGGAAAATGACAAATTCTGATCTGCGGCTTTTTTCGATATCGAATACCTCCATACCGATACTCTTTTTTCCCGAATGAGCGAGGGTGGTATCTACCCACATCCGGGCGCCGCCAAGCCCGTCGCCCAGGCCCCCGTCGGCCTGATGCATGGCAGCGAACTCAAACCAGTGGGGGAAATCCCAGGAGAGGTTGTTATCACTTACTTTTTCAACTTCTTCAAAACTGGTTTCCTCAACCTTCTCCATGGATTCGAGAATCTCGGCGGTACAGCCCAGCTCGTGGGGAGGCGCGTTATCAACTGCTTGTTCATCAGAATTCGGACCAGACAGATTAATATCCAGAGAACTTAAAGGTTCCATGTTGCAGCCTAGCAGGAGACAGAAAAAAGCTATAAAGATTAGATGTTTCATTTGGTACTTATTTACCGCATAAACCCTTCTATCAGGGGGGAATAAAGAGGTTTACTGCAGGACTTATTGATCAAGAAATTAATAGTTATTGGTTCTTTTTAATACAGAAATTGGCGAAATCGGTCAGTATTCAAATTTTTTCAATGGATGTAAAGATACGATATAGCGGTATCAGTTGGCTGCAACTTTCGTTGTTAGAGAGAAAAAAAAACACGGTTGTTGTTAGAAGCCCGGTGATTCTGAGAAACTGTTTCTGTTTTGAAGATTGTCTTATTCAGTAAAATTAAAGCAAACCCCTGCCCATTATGAAGAGGTCCGCTTTTTTAATTATAAGCGCTCTAGGTCTGACTTTTCTGGCTTATTTCTATTGGCTGAATCCAAGGCCGGGCGGCAGTCCCGCTTTCGCCTTGGACGAGGTAGCCGAGGTTTCTTATGCTCCGGCGAACAGTGATCTTTCCTCACGAGAAGGATTTCTTGGCAGCCGCATGGAAGAAGCGATGCAGCACCTGCTGTTGAGCGTTGCTCAAGGAGAACCCGAGTCCGCTGAACGGTCGGCAGGCGCCCTACAGGCTTTGAGTATTTACTACCAGTATGTCAATAATTCAGGTTTGAAAAAACCGATGAAGCGCCTGGCAGAGAAAGTGGCGGTTACGCCTGTTTCCTCTTCCTATGAGAAGCTCGCTTCGCAGGATCCCGAAAAAAGGAAGGCTGCGGCGCGCTTGCTTCAGTCTGAAATGCTCGGCTTGTTGTACTACTACCGGGCGACCGGTAAAGGTTGGGCCCTGGATAATTGCATGGACAAAGCAGATTCAATTCAATCTCATCTGAAACAACAACATCCCGAAACGGCGCAGTACTTCTTGGAGCCACTGGCCTTGCTGTATCTTTTTTCAGGAGATGACCAGTATAGCGATCTTTGTAATATGTTGGTTCAGAAGCAGAAAGCTTTTCTTTCTCTCCATAATAAATTTACAGAAAGCCAAACAGTTCGTGAAAAGCTTTCTTTTTTGAACGGTTTGCTGGAAGTTTACCGTTTTCAGCAAGACCACACCTTGTTGGATTTTTGCCGGCAGGCCTGGACGACTATCAGCCAGGAACGTGCTCCTTTTGAAGCCCTCACTGCCTGGCTGCAATTCAACGGTGCTATGTATACCTTTACCGGAGAGATGCACTATGCCGGGGAAATCGAACAAACGATATATAATGGTTTACTGGCCGCTCAGTCGCTATTGGAATCTAAAAACGGGGATAAGATCGGAGGCAGGGAAGAAATCGCTATCGGCCTGGCTCAGGTCCCCGCTTATCTGACGGGGCTGAGAGCGGGAAAACTAACGATCAATATTTATGAAACGGGATCCTATCAGGTCAGGCTGCCATCGGAGGCCGACGTCCTCCCGCTCGGCTATACAATCGATTCGCACTATCCCAATAACGGAACGGTTGAGATGAGCGTTTTCCCCGGTACGGCCGCACGCTTCGCGATCTCGCTAAGGGTGCCTGACTGGTGTACGCTTTTCGAAGTGCACGCGGGAGAAGAGGTCTACAAAGGACAATCCGGCCAATACCTGGACATCGAAAGAACCTGGCATGATGGAGATATTCTCAGAATATGCATGACCATGAAGATCCGCCAGGAAAAAAGAGGAACGAGCTATGTGCTGGCCCGGGGACCGCAGCTGTTGAGTTCACTGGGTGAGGTGGAAGAGCTGCCTTCGCAATGGAAGGGAAGACAACTCTACTCACTGAATACCGTAAAAGGGAAAGAGAACCAAACCCTGGGGCTGGCGCCCCTGGCCGATGTTTTCCAGCGGGGAATTGCTCCGCAACCCAATCCGGACAGTATTCGCTTCATAGGAGAATTATCTTCTCCAGCGCTGGAGGAACTGCGTTCGCAACTGGCCGCCTTCCGCGATGAATTCGGGGGCGCGAATGACTTGCCGGATGTCAAATTCTTCCTTTTCGGAATGGGCAACCGCGCGAAATTCATCTACAAAGACGGCGCCCTCAAAACGGCCTTCACCGGAGAGACGATCAAATCCTGGGCCATTTCGCATCAAAGCATCGTACCGAATGAATACCAGGTAACCCTTCGTACCCTGGATGGCGCGCCGGTTATTATTTACGAAAACGAAAGCGGCCTGTATATTCAGGAAGGAGAACAAGCGCCTGTACTGGTAGAAGGAACGGCGGAACCGGTCCTGCTCCCGGATTTCGAGGCCTACCAGTACGCGGAAATCATGAAGGTGCTGCACCAAGAAATCCTGATCAGTATTGTCGATAGCCGGCCCCTTCCCAATATTTTTGTTTACGATACGCCATGGCGCCGGGATGCCGCGATGGTGGCCATGTGCCTGGAAGAAACAGGCAATCAGGATCAGATCAAAGACTGGGTGTTGAATCTCGAGGCGCCTTACGACTACAACAACAAGATCGATGGGGTGCCGGAGGAGGAAGCCGATAACCTGGGACAAACGCTCTATCTCATTTCGCTCTTTGCCGGTAAGGAACACCCCATGGTGCAAAGAGTACTGGGCGAAGTACCCAAATTTGAAAAAAACTGGTTTGGAAAAAGATACATCGAAGGCCATACTGATTTTGGCGACCGGCCCAATTATCAGACCAAATGGCTGAAATACGGACTGCGAAAACTGGGCCTGGAGGATCCCTACCAGATTCCCCATGACAATAACGGCTATAACACGCTTTTCTGGTGGAATTATAAGGATGCCCTCAAAGAAGAGGAAGACGTGGAAGTGTGGCGCTTTTTCCCCTATATCTCCTGGGCTAAGGATCACTTCTTCGGTACGAAGAACAGCCCCATCAGTAACCGGGATTATCCGTTGACCTGGGAAATCGAGGCCAGCCAGGCAGACTACGAAAAAATGAAACTCATCGATAGCCAGTATTTTCTGGAAGACAACTCTTCTCCGCATTCCTGGCATACGGCAGAGATGTTTCTCTACATCCTCGATTTGAAGAAAAAGAAATAGACTGCAATTTCAAGCCCCCCACCAATTTAATGATTGGCAAAGCTTACTGCTACAACGACCAGGATCCTCCGGGCTGTATCCCACATGCTCATCCGGAAGGGCCTTTGGTTTTTTATAGTGACTTCAAATGAAAACGTTGACCATGAAACCACCATTCGAATCTTCCCCCGGCAGCGAAAACTTTAAAGAACCGGTACTGGATGAACAGGGACGTAAAGAAACTGTGTTTGCAGAAAGCAAGGTCCCCTTATGTGTAGATCTGGACGGAACACTGGTGAAAACCGACACTCTGCTCGAATCGATTCTCATTTTACTGAAAAGGCAACCCTTGTCCCTCTTCGCAATGTTGCTCTGGATGCTGAGAGGTAAGTCCTTCTTCAAACAGCAGATCGCTGACCGGGTAGATCTGCCGGCCGATGCACTGCCTTACCAGGCCGATTTTCTGACCCATCTTCAGGAAGAATTTTCCCGGGGCAGAAAATTGGTGCTGGTGACGGCCGCCAATGAGAAGATTGCCGGGGCAGTAGCGGATCATCTGGGATTCTTTGCCCTGTCTTTTGCCAGTGATGACCAGGTCAACCTGTCGGGAAACCGAAAGCTGGCGCTGTTAGAAGAACAATTTGGGAAAAAGGGCTTCGATTACGCGGGGAACGCCAGCGTCGATTTGCCGATCTGGCAGGGCGCCGCCTCTGGCATAGTGGTCAATGCCTCCGGCGGTTTGACCCGGAAGGCGAAAGCCGGGGGAAATATTACTCAGGTCTTTTCCGATAAGAAAAACTATTTCAGGCAATTCGTCCGTGCCATCCGTATGCATCAGTGGGCGAAGAACCTGTTGATTTTCGTTCCCTTGCTGACTGCACATCTGTATACCGACCCGGTTAGCGTAACACAGTCCATATGGGCCTTTTTCGCGTTCAGTTTATGTGCCTCCAGCGTGTACGTTTTGAACGATCTGCTGGATTTGGATGCAGACCGGCGTCATGCGAGAAAGCGGAAGCGGCCCTTTGCTGCCGGGAACCTGCCCATTCCACTCGGAGTGGCGGCGATCCCCTGTCTGCTGATCCCCGGTTTCTGGATTGCCTATTCCCTGAACCCACTTTTCCTTGCTACCCTGCTCAGTTATTACCTCATTACTTTTGCTTACTCCTTTTCCCTGAAGAGGATCGAGCTTATCGATGTTTTCACATTAGCCATTCTGTTCACTATGCGCATCTTTGCCGGGGCGGCTGCTATTGGAGTGCTCGTCTCGCAGTGGTTGCTGGCGTTTTCCATATTCCTTTTTGTCAGTCTGGCTTTCGCCAAACGCTTTTCCGAACTGCATAACCTGCCGAAAGACAAAGAGAAAGTCGGAGGGCGGGGCTACCTGTCGAAGGACCTGCCCATTATCGGGATTTTCGGAACGTCCAGTGGGTATATTTCCATTGTCGTACTCACGCTTTATACTAGTAGTGAGCAGGTAGAGGTCCTGTACACCTTTCCGGAGCGTCTGTGGGTCATTTGCGTACTGTTGTTTTTCTGGGTGAGCCGGGTTTGGCTACTGGCTTACCGGGGAGAATTAAATGAAGACCCCATTTTATTCGCCGTAAAAGACAAAGCCAGCTATCTGGTGGGCGCCTTAGCGATCATCACGATGTTCCTCGCCCTTTGATTCCAATAAATAATTTTGCGAAAATGACTACAGATGCCTTTCTTCTAAAAATGCGGGCTGTTGTGCTAAGGCTAAACGGCGGCCTGGCAAAGCAAAATACGGGTATCGGGAAAGAGGGACTGCGGACCCGTATTGCGAGCCGGAAAAAGCCGCTTATGGCGAGTATGGGCTTGCTGCTGGCAATGTTTGTTTTTTACATTTATCTGGGGTTCACGCTGGCCAGAGCGGAGGTGTTCCAGGATATGGACATACTCTTTGAACTCGATGTACCCCGGGTGATCAATGACCTGGCCAACTTTTCGGAGGGGCATCATCGCACTTACGTGCACCCCATTTACGTTTTACTGGTCAATCCATTGGGGTCTTTCCTCCACCTGCTGACCGGCACACAGACAGGGGCTGCGATGATGATCAACTCCTTTCTGGGTGCCCTGGGCGTGTCGTTAGCCTTTATTTTTTTCTATTTATTCGGCGGGCGTCTGTTCAACAGCTTATTACTGGCGTTGGTGTTCGGCTTATCCATGAGTCAGATAATCCTCTTTGCTTCACCGGAAACCGGATCCCTGGCGGTGGTGAGTTTGCTACTCACTTACATCCTTCTCCTTTACGGGCTGCAAAAAAAACAGTTACCCTGGAAATGGTGGGTTTTTGCCGGGGTGCTTACCCTGGGAGTCACCACGACCAATTTTGTGCAGACCTTTATTGCCTTCTCGTTGCTTTCTTTTGTGCTGTATAAGGAGAATGTTTCCTTCATACGACTGGGCGCGAATATCGTGCGATATGGTTTCTGGGTCCTTGGCATTACCGCGGGCCTGGCCTTGATACAGAAAGTGATCTATCCCAACTCCAGCTTGTTCTTTTTACCTGCTGCTTACGCCGAGGAGTCCGGTTACGCGAGCCTGCTCGTTCTGCAAGAACCACTACTGGTAGCCGGTCAGGAACTAAAGCAATTTTTTCTGGTAAATTTCATCGCCCCTTTTCCGGATACCTTTACTATGCCGGAGCGTGGCACGCTGGGCGTCACCTTTTCCAGTTCCTGGAATTATTCCGCAGTCGGCTATGTGGCTTTAGCCTTGTGGGTAGGGGTATTGATCTTCGGCATGGTGAAGAGCTTGAGTTACCGCAAACTGATGCCTTTTTTTCTGGGCATAACCTTGTGCCTTTTATTTAACCTGTTGTTACACAGCATCTACGGAGTAGGTGAAAAAGGCAAGATCGAATATCTGGTATACGCGGGAAATTTCTCTTTTCTCATCATGGCCTTTCTAAGTCCGTTCGCCCGTTCTTCCAGTCGTTGGATTACTATCCTGCTTCTTGTACTGATCGTTTTAATGGGGGTGAATAACTTGCTGGTATACAGGGATATTTTGTCTGTCTATCAGTAGCGCACCCCGATTTCTTTTTTCCAGTCCATAAATCTTAGTATTACATGCTATTTTCAACATTGAGATTCGGAGGCGGTTTTGTATCGCTGTTGTCGTTGTTTGTGTTAATGACCGCCTGTGCTGAAGAAGAACCACCGGCTGCTGCTCCGGCGCCCGCCCAGGGCAAGGAAGATTACGAATACGTCAATTGGGGCCATTACCTGGGGGATCCCGGTGTCAGCCACCACTCCCTGCTCGATCAGATCAGTACGGAGAACGTCGGCCAGCTCGAAGTGGCCTGGTCTTACAGCACCGGGGACGGCAGCGACGAGGGCCGCAGCCAGATACAATGCAACCCCCTGATCATCGACGGTATTTTATACGGAACTTCGGCCCAGCTCAGAGCCTTTGCCCTCGATGCAGAAACCGGAGAGGAAATATGGACTTTTGACCTCTTCGAGGGGGAGTATTCTTTTTACGGCTGGGGCGTTAACCGGGGATTGGCTTTCTGGACTGACGGCCAGGAAAAGAGGATACTCTATACAGTTGGTTATTATTTATTTGCGCTGGACGCCACTACTGGAACCCTGATTCCCGAATTCGGTTCAGACGGAAGGGTAGACCTGCGCCGCGACCTGGATATCAAGGGCCACTTCTGGCAGGCTCTCAGTGACATATTCGGTAATTTTCCGAATATTAAGCGCCGTGATATCAAGCGCTTGTTCATCGACGACCGTTTTGTTATCGCCACTTCTCCGGGAGTGATCTACGAAGATCTGTTTATCCTGGGAAGCCGGGTGACGGAAACCAAAGGTGCGGCGCCGGGCCATATCAGGGCGTTCAACGTACGAACCGGAGAAATCGAATGGATTTTCCACACCATTCCGCAGCCCGGAGAATTCGGATACGAAACCTGGCCGGAAGACGCCTGGGAAACAGCGGGCGGCGCCAATTCCTGGGCGGGCATGAGCATTGATACGAGCCGGGGCGTCGTATATATCCCTACCGGGTCGGCTACCTTTGACTACTACGGAGGAGACCGCAGGGGCGAAAACCTCTTTGCCAACAGCCTGATTGCCTTGGACGCTGCAACGGGAGAGCGCGTCTGGCACTTCCAGACGGTCCACCACGATTTGTGGGACCGGGACCTTCCCGCACCGCCCAACCTGCTGACGCTGGAGAGAGAGGGGAAAAAAGTAGAGGCAGTGGCCCAGATTACCAAAACGGGCTTCGTCTTCGTCTTTGACCGGGATACAGGAGAACCGCTTTTCCCTGTTGAAGAGACACCGGTGCCCCCCTCCCGGCTCAAGGGGGAAGAGGCTTGGCCAAGCCAGCCAATTCCTGTCCGTCCACCTCCCTTTGCCCGTCAGCGTTTTGAGGAGTCGGACATCACACGTCGCACGCCGGAGGCGTATGAGTACGTCAAGTCCAGGTGGGAGCAACTGGAAAAGGGGCAGCTATTTATTCCTCCAAGCGTTGAGGGCACTATCGTTTTTCCCGGTATCGACGGGGGTGGCGAGTGGGGCGGCGCCGCGGTGGATACTTCGGGCGTGCTCTACGTCAATGCCAGTGAGATGCCGTTCATCATGAAAGCCATTCCCAATTTTCAGGGGCAGGGCGAAGAGGTGATGGCCGTGAAGGGAAAGCTCCTCTACAACACCTATTGTATTACCTGTCATGGTGAAGATCTTAAAGGAACGGCCAGCTTTTCTTCTCCTGGTCTGATTGGTGTACAGGAAAAACTGGAGAAGGAAGAGATCAAAACGATCATCACGGAGGGTAGGGGAGCGATGCCTTATTTCCAGAATCTTTCTGATAGCGAAGTAGAGGATGTCGTCGCTTATATCAGCAATCCGGATCAGGCGCCTACGCAGGCTTCCCTCGAGGAAGGAGAAAAGGCCGCAGCGGATCCTTCCATGATGCCTTATACCGTTACCGGTTACAATCGCTTTTACGATCAGGATGGCTTCCCGGCAATAACCCCTCCCTGGGGCACTTTAACCGCTCTTGACCTCAACGAAGGGACGATCCGCTGGAAAATTCCACTGGGCCATCATCCGGGATTACCCCCGGCGCAAGGCGAACCCTCCGGTTGCGAAAATTACGGCGGACCAATTGTCACAACGGGTAACGTATTGTTTATTGCCGCCACAATGGATGAAAAAATGCGGGCTTTCGACAAACGCGATGGAAGCCTGCTGTGGGAAACGGAACTGCCGGCAGCCGGTTACGCAACCCCGGCTACCTACGCCATCAACGGCAAACAGTACGTGGTGATCGCCTGTGGCGGCGGCAAGTTGGATACCCGATCAGGGGATACCTATATCTCTTTTGCTCTACCAGACAGCCTACAGTAATGATAACCTCAAATCACCGTCAAAACATGAATCCTTTCAGCTCCCTATTCAATACCGATCCCAAAGTAAAGTACTACGGATTGGGCCTGTTCGCTGGCTTATTTGTCATTTACCTCCTGGTTGGGCTTCAGTTCTCCACCACCAGTGCCTTCCAGTATTTCGATGTACTCTTTGAACTGGATACGCCAAGAGTGGTAGAGGATATGGCTGTATTTGACGGCGACCATCACCGTACGGCGGTGCACCCCATATACGTTATTCTGGTCAACCCGCTTGGAACTGTCCTTACCTATCTGTTCAAGTCGCCCTATACTTCCGCCGTCATCATCAACGCTTTACTGGGAGCACTGGGCGTCACCCTGGGTTTTTTCCTTTTCTGGACCTACAGCCTGGATAAAACCAATGCCCTGCTGCTTAGCCTGTTCTTTGCCCTGACCGCCAGCCAGTTTATACTCTCTGTGGTTCCGGAAACCAGTTCTTTTGCCATCGTCAGCCTGATTCTTACTTACCTGTTGTTTCTGCATGGCCTGATGACGCGACAGGTGCTTTTCCGCTGGTGGATCCTGGCCGGCTTGCTGACGTTGGGCATTACCATCACCAACTTCGTACAATGTGTCATTTGCTTCTTTATACTGAACTGGATGCTGAGTGAGAAGAAAGAGTCCTTGTTTCATCCTATCCGTTCCAGAGTAGTTCACCTGGGCCTGAATGTGGCGGGAGTAGCTGTGGTGTTGGCTACGATTCAGAAAATCATCTATCCCAGCGCCAGCCTTTTCTTTAATCCTTTTGCTTTCCGCGAAGACAAAGGCTATATCAATTTGCAGATGATCTTCGAACAGCCACTGACAGTTATCACGCAGGAGTTAAAATCCTTTTTCATTGTCGATTTCATCCCTCCTGTACCCGATGCATTTTTTATTCCCAGCATCGACACCTCGGCCGTCACGTTCAGCTTGTCCTGGGATTATCCGTGGATAGGCTGGGCGGCCATCGCTCTGTGGCTCTTTTTGCTGATTTTTAGTGTTTCCCGGATTTTCCGGGATAAGGCCTTGCAACCTTTCTTTTTTGGACTGGCGCTTTGCCTGCTCTTTAACCTGGGGCTGCACAGCATTTACGGCATTGGGGAAGATGACATCTACGGAACGCTGATACCGGGTCGGCTTGAATTTTTCATGTTTTCCGGTAATTTTCACTTCCTCATCCTAGCCTTCCTAAGCCCGCTCCTGACGATGAAGGAATGGTGGGTGCGTCCGGCGCTAATTCTTCTGCTCGGCTTGACTGCCCTGAATAATATTCCTGTTTTCCGATTCATCTTTGAAGCGATCAGTTAATCCGGATTAAGGAAGGATTTTCCTATCTTTCCTTCGCATTAACCAGATCTCTTATGCGACGATTAGCCTTTTTTGTTTTCTTCTTCCTGCCGCTTTTTTCCCTGGAAGCCCAGTCCGACCCGGATATAGCAGCGGTCAAAAGTATTCTCCAACGCCAGTCGGCCGATTGGAACCGGGGCGATATCAACGCCTTTATGGAAGGCTACTGGAAATCCGAAGAGCTGCAGTTTGTCGGCAGCAGTGGCCCCACCTACGGCTGGCAGAATACGCTTGAGAACTACAAGCGCCGCTACCCCGACCGCGCCGCCATGGGCCAGCTCACCTTCGACATTCTACGCGTCCGCAAACTCACCGATGCCGTAATCCTGCTCACCGGAAAATTTACCCTGCAACGCAAAAATGACCAACCAACGGGTTTCTTCACCCTCGTCTGGAAAAAAATCAATGACGAGTGGGTGATCGTTAGTGATCACACGAGTTGAGTACTTTCTGGTCGGCTAACTATTTCTTTCTCTTTGACTTTAGAATAGAACCAGAAACTGGTAATAAGAAAGAGAAAAGAATTTGTGCTTTCTTTCAATTCAGTTAGTGGATGGAATAAAATAAAATTGGTGATGTAGAGCTGGGTGAATTTAGACAATGAATAATTCACGATGAATAATGAGGTAATAAATAAAGGAACAATCGGAAAATTAATTTTCAGCAAAAATACTTTGATACTTTTTATTTTATAAAATGCTAAAGGGATCAGACAGCAGAAGGTCGCCCAGAAAATTGTAAACAACTTATTTCCATTTAAATAGGACCCCAAACCTTCGTTTCCTGAAAAATATTTCAAATTGTGAATGTTAATCTCATTTTGGACGTTCAACCCCTTCATTTCTTCGGGAATGGAAATGCCGAAAATTCTTTGTCCCCAGCTTATCTCTTCAAAGAAACCGAGGAGAAACAAGAGGGAAAGCAGCAGAAAAAATATATTTTTCCTCGGTTTAAAAAAAATGAGATCATTTATCCCTTTATCTCTTAGAAAACTCATGAACAGAAAGCCGGAAGTAAGCATAAGGCAAGCTGAACCAAGCCATTCGACTAGGCCGTCTTCGTCGGTAAGAGCGTAGACTTTTTCATCGGAAAAAATGAAGAAAATTGAATAATTCAGTAAAAGCCAAAGAATCGAAACAAGGGAAAGAACTTTAATTGTCTTCATGGGTGTGATTTTATGATATCCCACGTATTCGCTTAAAACAGGCTGGCTTTTTCATTGATAAGCCAGCTTGATAGAATCAACTAATGAGATCATTTCAGACTGGCAGGTGAGACGATCAGCGATATAATCTAGAGCAGTGACACCCAATTTAGCATTGGCGCCGAATTCTCCGATGTAGTCTTGCGGAAGAGGAGCAGTATTGAACAAAAAAGATATAGCTTCTCGGATCTTTTTATCCGGGCTTAAATTATTTGGATTGATATTTTTGAGTTTGTCATCCAAGTAGAACCAAGATGTAATCGCTGGTTTTATCACTTACTCTGGCCAGCCTGTTATGAGGAGAAACTATCCTATACTCTGTTAACTTCAAAAACAGGTGTTGAATCTAATCAGGAAGGAGATCCTTTTCTACCGATAAAGACTTCTAAAGATTTTTCATCTAACGTCGCTACGGAAAATGGCCTGGTCAGTGATTCTTGCTGTGGATTTTGGCCATTTTTATAGAAAACCGGAATTAACCCAATAAGGTTAGTTCCGGGAGAGTTTGATAATAGATATTAAAGATAAGAAAAAAGGTTTTGCAAGTCAATCTTTTTTCACACGATCCGCGAACATAAAGGATTGTACCATCATTCCCGGTCGGTCTGTCCGGCTATGCGCGTTCCTCGCGCCTTAGCTGCCGCCAAAATAAGCTCGCCTAAACCATTCATAACTTAGTGCCCAGCGCACTGGGATTTATGATTTTTCTAATAAGGATTCCAATACCTTCCACACATTTTCCGCCACCACTTTAGTCCCTTCTTCATTGGGGTGAATTCCGTCCGGCTGGTTGAATTCAGGTTCACCGCCGACGCCCTTCAATAGAAAGGGTAGAAGAATGATGTCATTTTTCTCGGCTAGTTCCGGATAGATGCGGCGAAATTCTTCCGTGTATTCCGGCCCCATATTGGGGGGGATCTGCATGCCCGCGAGGATGATATCGGCCTCCGGGGCCTTTTGCTGTACCTTATCGATGATGGACTGCAGGCTTTTGCGGGTTTCTACCGGCGGGATGCCGCGCAACCCGTCGTTGCCACCCAGTTCAAGCACAAAGATGTCGACCGGCTGATTCAACACCCAGTCGATACGCGAATCCCCACCTGTGCTGGTTTCCCCGCTAACGCCCGCGTTGACCACGCGGTAGTCGTAGCCCAGCGAGTCGAGTCGACGCTGTATGAGGGCCGGATAGGACTGTTCCGGTTCCAGCCCATAGCCCGCTGTCAGGCTGTTGCCGAAAAATACAATTACCTTATCGGACTCGGAAGAAGGATTGGCTTGCCGGGCAGGCGGACCAGCGGAGGGTTCTTCTGTTTCAATCCTTTGCCTGGTCTCATTTCCACCACAGGCGGAAAACAACAGTAACAGGCTTAGGAAGGACAAGAAGTAGCGCAGGTAGTGAAGGGATGTTATCATTTCGAGATTCATGTTGATATGCTATAGGCAAAAATCGATAAAAGCGTTTTACTTTTCCACCAAGATAAAATTGATCTGACAACCATTTTGTTTTCCCAATCGTTCTACCAGGACATTAAAACTGGATTGTTTACAAAGGAAAACGATTCAACTCTAATCATACAATCTTTTTTATCCGCCGGAGCCTTGTGCCCGGGCGGACAATCCTTCAAAATGAAAGACACGATGATCCTGGAGGTTCGCAACTTAAGTAAAACCTATCAAACTCCGGCACACACACTCACGGTTCTCGACGATGTCAGTTTCTCTATTGAAAAGGGGGACTCTCTGGCAGTCGTAGGCCCTTCCGGCAGTGGCAAGACGACCCTGCTCGGCCTTTGCGCCGGTCTGGACCGTTCCTCCTCCGGATCGGTGCTTTTGCACGATACCCGCCTTGACGAACTGGACGAAGATGAACGTGCCGATCTGCGCAATCGTTACGTCGGCTTCGTCTTTCAGAATTTTCAGCTCATTCCCACCCTGACGGCGCTGGAGAACGTAATGGTTCCTCTGGAGCTGCGTGGTGAAAAAGGTGCGGCTTCATCCGCCCTGGAATGGCTCGATAAAGTGGGGCTGGCCGACCGGCAGGATCACTACCCGTCGCAGCTTTCAGGCGGAGAACAACAACGCGTCGCGCTGGCGCGCGCTTTTTCCAATCATCCGCTTATTCTGTTTGCCGATGAACCTACCGGCAACCTCGATGAGGAAACCGGACAAATGGTGGAACAACTGCTCTTCGACCTCAACCGGGAAGCGGGCACCACCCTCGTGCTGGTCACCCACGACCTGGAACTGGCCGCCAAGGCGCAGCGCATGATCAGACTGAAAGGAGGAAAGGTGGTCGAAGATACCCTGGTGGAGGCGAGTTGACAGGGAGACGAACAGGCAAATAATAATTTAAAATTGAAATCATCCACATGAACTGGCCCTGGCTCTGGACAATGGCGTGGCGCGACAGCCGCAAAAACCGAGGAAAACTCACGCTTTTCCTCTCTTCCATCGTGCTGGGCATCGCTGCCCTGGTGGGCATCAACTCTTTTGGTGACAACCTCAACCGGCAGATCGAAGGACAGGCCCGGGAACTGCTCGGCGCCGATCTGACGCTGGAAACCCGCAGCGATACCGCGCGTATCCACCTGAACCTGCCGGTTATCGATTCGGCGCAGGAAGTCGTCTTTCCTTCCATGGTCTCTTTCCCGGGAAAAAGCGGCGCCCGCCTCATACAGGTGCGGGCCCTGGAAGGTGACTTCCCTTTTTATGGCGAACTAGTCACCGAGCCCATAGAAGCGGGGCGCTCCTTCCAGTCGGGACAGCAGGCGCTGGTCGACCGCACCCTGATGCTTCAGTTTGATGCGGCTTTGGGAGAGCAGGTGCAGATCGGTAAGCTCAAATTTACCATTGCGGGTACGCTGGACCAGGCGCCTGGACAGACGGGGATCAACTCGGCCATCGCGCCGACCGTCTATATTCCCAAATTCTATCTTTCCGAAACAGGGCTGGTGCAAAAGGGAAGCCGTGTCGAGTACCGCAGCCATTACCGGCTGCCCGAAAGCGCCGACATTGAAGCCTGGGCCGAGGAAAATCGCGAAGAACTGCGCAGCCGTCTGATCGATGTGGATACCGTAGAAGAAGAAAAAGAAAGGACGGGTCGGGCCTTTGGTGATCTGAACCAGTTTCTGGGCCTGGTGGCTTTCGTCGCCCTGTTGCTGGGCTGTGTAGGGGTAGCCAGCGCCGTCTATATCTATATTCGCGAAAAAATAGCTACCGTAGCGGTGCTGCGCTGCCTGGGCGCCACCGGCAGGCAGGCTTTTCTCATCTTTCTGCTGCAGATCGCCGCGATGGGTTTGCTCGGCGCCATGATGGGCGCATTGCTGGGGGTAGGGGTGCAACAACTGCTGCCCTTGGTGGTTCAGGATTTCCTTCCGGTAGCTGTAGAAACCCGGCTGTCTTTCTCCAGCATTTTCCTAGGTATTGTTACCGGATTGTTTATGTCTGTGCTCTTTGCGCTGGCGCCACTGCTACAGATCCGGAAAGCATCTCCCTTGTTGACGATCCGCACTTCTTCCCTCGACACACAAGCTTCTCGCGATCCCCTGACCTGGGCGGTGTACGGAGGAGTACTTATTTTTATTTTTCTTTTTGCCTTATTCCAACTGGGCGACTGGCAAAACGCTGGCGCCTTTACCCTGGCCCTGCTTATTGGCTTTGCCGTTTTATTTCTTGTTGCCCGGTTGGTTATGTGGCTGGTAAGACGTTTCTTTCCCGTCTCTTGGGGCTTTGTCTGGCGGCAGAGCCTCGCCAACCTGTACCGCCCCCACAATCAAACCATGGTGCTCATCGCTACCATAGGACTGGGCACTGCGCTGATCAGCACCATCTTTTATGTACAGGGTATGCTCCTGCAGCAGGTGGAAATTAGCGGTGAGGGAGAACGACCCAATATGGTACTGTTCGATATTCAAAAGGACCAGTTGGAAGGCGTGGAAGCACTGATACGTGAGAATGGACTGGAGCTGATGCATCAGGATCCGGTGGTCAATATGCGTATACAGAATATCCGGGGCTACAGCCGTAGTGAGGCGCAGCAGGACAGCACGCTGGATATTCCCGACTGGCCCTATCGCCGCGAGTACCGGGTGACCTACCGTTCTGAGTTGTCATCAACCGAAAAGATTGCCGCCGGAACTTGGGTAGGGCAGGCTTCACCGGGAGAAGTGATCCCCGTCTCAGTCGAGCAGGAACACGCCGAACGCATCGGCGTAGAAGTCGGCGACCGCCTGGTCTTCGACGTACAGGGAGTGTCCGTGGAAGCCGAAGTAGCGAGCCTGCGGGAGGTATCCTGGAACCGGGTGTCCTCCAACTTTTTTATTATCTTCCCCGCCGGCATCATCGAACAGGCGCCGCAGTTTCACATCGTGATGACCCGTACGCCCGACCCGGAAACCTCCGCTTCTTTTCAACAGGCAATATTGCGAGCGTTTCCAACCGTTTCCATGATCAATCTCGGCCAGATTCTGAACACGGTGCAGGAAGTGCTGGATAAAGTGGCCTTCGTTATTCGGTTCATGGCGCTGTTCAGCATCCTCACCGGCCTGATCGTCCTGATGAGTTCGGTGCGTTTGTCCAAGTTTCAGCGCCTGCAGGAGAGTGTCCTGCTACGCACACTCGGCAGCAAGCGCCGGCAGATCATGACCATCACTTTATTCGAATACTTTATCCTGGGCAGCCTGGCTTCGCTGACCGGCATCCTGTTGTCTTTCGCGGGCACCTGGGCGCTGGCCTACTTTAGCTTCGAAACGGTTTTCCAGCCGGCGATCATACCGGTCCTGGTAACCTACCTGCTGATTACAGGACTGACTATGTTCATCGGGTTTCTCAACAGCCGGAGTGTAGTCCGACGACCGCCCCTGGAGGTGCTGCGCGCTGAAGTGGGAGGGTGAGGCTGGATGCTGGAGGCGAGCCAGACCATTACCCTTTGCACAGCCCGGCAGCGCCCCTTCCGCCTTTGTTTTGTATGCTGTTTTACACCCTGTCATTCTGTGTTACCAAAATTTTTTCTATCTTTTGTTTCAAAAAACACCATGAAACGACGCCGCTTCCTGCAGTCCGCCGCTCTGGCCGGACTCCCGCTTACCGCCTTTGCGAAAGCATCACCCATTTTTCTTCCCACCATTAAGAAAAAACGTCACAATCCGATTGGGGTATCTACTTACTCTTTCTGGCAGTTTAATGGTCCGAAAGAGGAAACACCCATTAGTCAGTGCATTGAAGATGCCGCCCGCATGGGCTTCGATGGTATAGAAATACTGCATATTCAAATGACGGGTGAGGACAATGCGACTTTGCAAAAACTTAAGAAGCAGGCCTTTCATGCCGGGCTCGACCTGATGGGCTTCTCTACCCACCAGGGTTTCGTTTCGCCCGATGCGGACGTACGTCAGGAGAACGTCGAAAAGACGCTCCACCAGATCGAGTTGGCTTACCGCCTCGGCATCCCTACCATGCGTATCAATACCGGACGCTGGGGCACCACCAAATCCTTTGATGACCTGATGGCCAATAAGGGTATCGAACCAACGCTCGAAGGCTATACCGATGAGGACGGCTTCAAATGGGTGATCGACAGTATTGAAAAATGTATTCCCAAAGCCGAAGAATGTGGGGTAGTGCTGGGGCTGGAAAATCACTGGGGCCTGGGCCGCACCGCCGACGGCGTGCAGCGCATCGTGGAAGCGATCGATTCCCCCTGGCTGATGGTCACCCTGGATACCGGGAATTTTCTGGAAAACGGCTACCAGCAATTGCAGCAGCTGGCGGATCGCGCCATCCTGATGCAGGCAAAAACCTATTATGGGGAAGGCAAGTGGTACACCCTCGATCTCGATTACAAGCGCATCGGCCAAATCATGCGCGAGGCGAATTACCGGGGCTATATCTCACTGGAATTCGAAGGGCAGGCCCCGCCTGCGGAAGCAGTGCCCAAAAGTCTGGAAAAGCTACGGAAGAATTTTTACTACGAGGTGTAGTTCATTGCCGGGGTGACTACGGAGTTTAACAGGTCTGAAAATGAGATCCCCGTTTTCAGACCTGCTAAAATAAACAGCGAGCCCATAGGGCGAAGCGCTAAACTAAGCTTTTCTCAAAAGGTACGGTCTTATCCTAAACATTTACCAAAGTCACCCCGTCAATCCACCCGGCGTTCTCAGCGTTCTTCATCTTCCTCGCACAAGTACACCCGGAAAAGGCCTTCGGCGACAAACGGCGCTTGGCGGCGCTTTTCATCCAGCGTGTAGAGAATGGTGCGGAATTCGAGCCTGACATCGAAATAGGGCTTACCGGTTTCATCGATCAGGATGGGGCTGCGTTCCAGCACGGTAGGCGGTTTTGGTGCGAGGCCACGCCCGAAATCTACCGGTTTGTCCCAGCTCTTACTGTCCCAGCCGTAGTGAATCATTTGGTTCGTCGCGTCCGGGAGGCTGAGCTCCAGTTTCCACCGGCACCCGTCTATACCTTCCGCCATTTTACCGGTTGGCATGGCGTCCAGCGTATGCATATTAATGGGGAATTGATACAACAACCGGATATAACCATCTTTTTCCGTGCTGCTGCTCCTTTCAAAAACAGTCTCCCAGCTTTTCAGGTAACCCCGGTGGCCGATCACGATATAGCGCTCATTTTCGCCCTGGAAAAATTCGAAATTCCGTCCTTCAATTTCTCCCTTTAAGGCATAATGCATATCCACGCCATCCAGGGAAAGGGGAGGCGAAATGTCGTCTTGATGGCATGCCGTGAGCGTCAGCGCAAGGACCAGCAGCAGAAATGTATGTAGTTTCATGGTTAGGGCAGTTTAGGTTGAGAGGTATGTTGTTTCTTTCTCCGTTTTGTCCGTCTTTTCACTTTGTCATCACAGATTAACATATCTGAAATCCGTTTTGCATCCAATGACCTTACTCATGGGCGGGCATGATTTTTTTCAGGTAAAAAAAATGTCTATTTTACTTCCTCCCAAAGCCGTGTACGCACACAAAAAACTAGCGCGTTATGAAAAGAGTATTATTCCCGGTATTCGGATCTTTGTTTTTTCTCTTCGTGGGCATTACCCTTCACAGCCAGGAAGTTCCGCTTGATTCCATTCTTCCGGTTCGCGGGCTCAGCATCGCGGCGCCGCAGCCGGATGGTGTAGGGGCCTTCACCGACTTTATCCGGGAGGAGCTGGCTCCGCGCCGGGTGAACACGCTGATCCTGAGGGTAGATTATAACTACGAGTACGAGTCGCACCCGGAGTTGCGCAACGAAGAGACGCTGTCGAAGGAGGATGTGAAAAATCTGGTGCGCGTTAGTAGGGAGAACGGTATACGGATTATTCCTCAGGTCAACCTGCTCGGGCATCAATCATGGGCCGGAGAGTTGGGTAATTTGCTGGAAAAATATCCCGAATTTGACGAAACACCTCATGTAGAGATGCCCGAAGAATACGAATGGCCCAACGAGGACGACCTGTATTGCAAAAGCTACTGTCCCTTGCATCCGGAAGTGCATGAGGTCGTATTCGCCCTGGTCGATGAAATCGTTGAAGTTTTCGAAGCCGACGCCTTTCACGCCGGGATGGATGAGGTGTTCTACCTGGCGGACGACAAATGCCCCCGCTGCGGCGGTCACGATCCTGCCGAGTTGTTCGCCGCTGAGGTAACCCGCATCCGCAATCATCTGGCAAGTAACGGCAAGGAGTTATGGATCTGGGGCGATCGCTTCATTGACGGGCGCAGTACCGGCATCGGCATGTGGGAAGCGAGTATGAACAACACCGCCCGCGCCGTCGATCTCATTCCCAAGGACGTGGTGATCTGCGACTGGCACTATACACGCGCCGTGCCTACCGCTGCCTACTTCGCCATGAAAGGCTTACGGGTAGTGACCTGCCCCTGGCGTCTGCCCGAAGTGGCTACCAAACAGCTGGAGATGACGCTCAATTTCCGCGAGCAATCTCCGCCTGAAATGAGCGAGCGCTTTCTGGGCATGGTCCACACCGTCTGGTCGGGCGCCCAAACCTTCCTCGACCAGTTCTACAGCCGCATCCCTTCGGAAAACCAGCGTGGTGGTGATCAGGTGGAGACGTTTAAAATCTTGTTTTCGAAGATAGCAGAGCTGGAGGAGTGAGCTGGGTGCTGGTTGCTGGATGCTGGGCCGGGGAAAAGCCGGGGGATTTTCTGGTTAAGTCCTGCTGCTGCCACGACTTTTCTGACTTTTTTCACACCGCATGTGTCCTTGGCACCGCGAAGTGCTTTTGCAGAATCCGTTCCAGAAATTCCTGATCCAGGGCGTCGAAGGAGTGTTTTTCGGTGCTGTCGACGTCGAAGACGCCCAGCAGGTCGCCATTTTCCTTAAAGACCGGTACGACGATTTCCGATTTGGAATTCGGGTCGCAGGCAATATGCTCGGTCCCTTGATCCAGGGCGTGGGTATCGGGTACAATTTGGGTGCGTGCTTCTCGTGCAGCTTTACCACAGACGCCGCGTACAAAATCGATATGCAGGCAACCCAGCGTTCCCTGATAGGGGCCTACCGACAGGCGTTCCGGCCCGCTGACCAGGTAAAATCCTACCCAGTAATAATACGACAGTTCGGTTTTGAGCAGGCAGTTGATCGTGGCCATCTTGAGAATGGGATCGCTTTCCCCCTCGAGGTTGGCTGCTATGGTCTGTTCGGCGCGTTCGTAGGCTTCCTTTTTCGCCTCGGGCGGCATATTGACGGAAGGTTTGACAAAGTAGGGCATTTCGGCGGATGCGGACATAAAGAAGGATTGAAGGATTGAAGGAATAGGGCTTTATTATTGATTGCGCAAATTTACTCAAAACAACAGGAGAGCAATGCGGAAAGTTGGAGCTGATACCTGGCTGTTTCATGGTTTCCTGATACTCCTGAAGAGCGGCGATAAAATCATGCAATACTGTTCGCTATCGAACACCCTCCGTTCGCTAGCGGACGAAAAAGGGAGTAATAAGCTTAGAAAAGCCCGTCATTCCGGCATTTTGGGTTTGGCACGTCTTTTGGCTTTAAAAGGATAATTAGTGCGCAGCGTACTAGTGAGAAATCATCCGATACTTTAGGACCAAAGGGGAAATCACCCGACTAAGACAACCCCTGGTGGCCGGCCACAGCCGGCCACTACCTTTGGTCTTTTTTAATTGCTGCTATTCACCATCCTGGCTTCTAATCATTCTTCCGTCCAATAATCGACAACCAGCACATCTTCAATATGCGAACCTGCCAGTTCCCCAAAAGCTTTATGATCGGGATGGGGGAGGTAGACCGCCCGGTCTTCCTCGCTGTCGAAGCTCAGGAAAAAGCAGTGTGTGAATCCTTTGTCCAAGCCCTCCGGACTATTATTCGTTCCCCATTCAAAGTCGCGGATTTCAGGAATTTTTGAGGGCAGCGCCGCAAATGCTTCTTCCACCTTTTTCATCTCCTCCTCCGAGGTTCCTTCCTTGAATTTGAACAGCACGACGTGCCGCAGTTGCTTTTGGTCCATTTCCTTTTGTGTTGCCGTTTCTGTAGTTGCAGCGGATGCGATCTCTTCGGTGGAAGTGTTGCTGCCACAGCCTGAAAGAAGGCTTATAGCGATAGTCAGTAAGAGTATTTTTTTCATTTTACTTGGATGAGCTTGGTGTCTTCCAAAGGTAAAAATATTCGGTGCTAATCACCTCCCTTTTTGATCGGGTAAATCTTTTTATTGATCAATAGCCGACGCTTCATTATTTTTTCACATCCGGAGGTGATCCCTTTTAATTAAATCACTTCAATACGTTTACGAAACCACCAAAGGTTTCGTAAAGGGGCTCTTCTCCCCCCGCCGGATATTCCCTATCTTGTGGCACCTATGGAAGAGCTGAAAATCTCTGTTTCCGAAGAAATTGGAACCGTCAGCGGACTGTGGCGACATCCGGAAGAAAGTCTGGCCTTGCTCGTTCTCGCCCACGGTGCCGGCGCCGGTATGCATCACGAATTCATGGAGAGTTTGGCCGACGCCCTGGCTGCAGAACAGATCGCTACCCTGCGTTACCAGTTTCCCTATATGGAAGCCGGTAAAAAGCGTCCCGACCGGGCGGAAGTAGCTCAGCAGGCGATTCGGGCGGCCTTATCGAAGGCCGGAGCACTCGCTCCGGAACTCCCCCTGTTTGCCGGCGGTAAATCCTTCGGGGGGCGCATGACATCCCAACTCGCAGCCGGGGGGGATTTGGCAACAGTAAAAGGACTGATCTTTTTTGGATTTCCGCTGCATCCCTCGGGCCGCCCGGGAATGGCGCGTGCCGATCATCTGATGCAGGTCGCTCACCCGATGTTGTTCCTTCAAGGCACCCGCGACCGTCTGGCAGAGGTAGATCTGATCGAAGCTGTCGTGCAGCGATTGCCGCAGGCCACGCTGCGCTTCCTTGAGGACGGGGATCACTCTTTCCGCACGCTCAAGCGCACGGGTATCAGCCGGGAGCAGGCTATTGCCTGGCTGGCGGCGCGAAGCTGCGAATGGATTGACGAATTAATCAGTTGAAGAAATCTTCAGCAGTTTTCACATGCACTCAAGTACTATGAACGTAAGAGATCAATTTCAGGAAAGGTTCGGGCAGGCTCCTGTTCAGGTCAATGCACCAGGGCGGATCAATCTGATCGGTGAACACACCGACTACAATGACGGATTTGTTTTGCCCGCCGCCATCGACCGGCGTATTGAGATGGCTGTGGGGCCCAACGGCAAAGCGGCGCACTGTCGCCTTTACGCTGCCGACCTGGGGGAGTCCCTGGAAATTGATTTTGACGATATCCAGCCGCAGTCAAAACCCGGCTGGGCCAATTACATTCTGGGCGTGGTAGCGGAACTGCGTGCATCCGGCGCCCGGCTGGAAGGCTTTGATTGCCTGTTCGCCGGCAATATTCCGATCGGCGGCGGTTTGTCCTCTTCCGCCGCCCTGGAGAACGCTACGGCTGTCGGTCTGAATCAGCTTTTTGATCTCGGCCTCAGCAAAGAGAAGTTGCTGCACCTCTCACAACGCGCCGAGCATCGCTATGCCGGCGTACAGTGCGGCATCATGGACCAGTTTGCGACTATGATGGGAAAGGCCGGTCATGCCCTGCTGCTCGATTGCCGCACCCTGGATTATGAATACGTCCCGCTGGACCTGAAAGACCACGTGCTTGTGCTCTGCGATACCAATGTTTCTCACTCTCTGGCTGCCTCCGAATACAATACCCGGCGGAGGGAATGCGAAGAGGCGGTACGCCTGCTGCAACCGGCTTTTCCCAATATGCGCGCCTTGCGAGACCTGACTACTGTAGGGCTTAAGGCAGAGCGAAACCGCATTTCCGAGCTGCTTTTTCGCCGGGCTCATCACGTCATCACGGAAAATGAACGCGTACAGCTGGCGGTTGCCGCCCTGCGGGCCGGTGAGCTTTCCCGGCTAGGGGATCTGCTTTACCAATCACATAACAGCTTGCAGAATGATTATGAGGTAAGCTGTACGGAACTCGATTTTCTGGTCGATTTCACGCGCAGCCGCGACGAGGTGCTTGGCGCCCGCATGATGGGCGGTGGTTTCGGCGGCTCTACCCTCAACCTCGTCGAAAAAGATAAAGCCGAATATTTCCTCAAAGATATTGGGGAAGCTTACCAAAAAGAAATGGATCGGGAGATGGGACGCTACGTGGTCCGGGTAGGCGCCGGGGCGGGAATGGTGACCTGATTCAGGGTGGTCTATCAGGATTAGTGATGATAAGCCGGTGGTGCTGCATATCATTCCAATCCTAATTACACTTTTTGCGCCGGTATCCCTCGGTGCTCAAAATGGATCCTTTGTCCCATTCTTCTCTTTTTTTACCAGAACAGCGCGTACAACAGGGCCACCACCAACATAATCACCGTAGCGCTGATGTTGAAAACGGGGCCGGTTTTAAACAGTTCCTTCTCGAGCCTCAGTCCTTTCTCATCCGGTTCGCCCTTACCATCAATCTGGCTGATGAGCATGATGATAACAATGGAGAGGAGACAGGTGTAGAACATCTGCTGCAGGAAGGGAAGCGTAATAAACAACCCCTCCAATGCACTGCCTTCAGCCCAGCCGTTCGGTCCTACCTTGAAGTACATGGCGATGGGAATGGAGATGATCACGCCCCAGATAGCGGCATTATTCGTGGACCGCCGCCAGAACAGACCAGTCAGGAAAACCGCAAGAATACCCGGACTGACGATTCCTGTATATTCCTGGATATATTGAAACACCTGCCCGAGATTGCCCAACTGAGGGGCGATGAGCACGGCGATGATCAGAGAGACCCCTACGGAAAGGCGTCCTACGGTAACCATAGCGCGTTCAGAAGCCCCTGGGTTTACATAAGGCTTATAGATATCCATCGTGAAGATGGTCGCCGTTGAGTTCACCATGGAGGCCAGCGAGGAGACGATGGCGGCGGCCAGGGCGGCCAGCACCAGTCCTTTCAGCCCGGCAGGCACGAAATTGCTGATCAGCCAGGGCGCGGCGTTATCGTTGACAACGGTGCCCTCAGGGTTGACAAAGGTAGGATCGTGGGTGACGCCACGGATGAAGTTGCCTTCCGGGTCGGCATTCATGACATAGGCAATGATGCCCGGGATGACGACGATCAGCGGGATGAGCAGTTTCAGGAAAGCGGCGAAGGCGATGCCCCGCTGCGATTCTTTCAAGCTTTTCGCGGCCAGCGTACGCTGTATGATGTACTGGTTAAAGCCCCAGTAGTACAGGTTGGCGACCCATAAGCCACCGATAAGGACGGCCAGTCCCGGCAAATCCCACCAGGCGTCGCGTCCGTTCGGGGTGATGATTTCTCCTTTGGAGACAATCATAGTGAATTTTTCGGGTACGGTTTCGTAAATATGCCAGAACCCGTTGATGACCCCTCCCTCCGGCGTGACGGCGTTGAGGGCCAATACCGTGGTGATCAGACCGCCGAGAATAAGCAAGAATACTTGCACTACATCCGTCCAGGCCACGGCCGCTAGCCCGCCCCAGAGGGAATAGGAAGCGGCAAAGAGGGCCAGCCCCAGGATGCTAAACATGACGATGGATCCGTCACCGTAACCGAGAATGGTATCCAGGGCCGTCGCCCCCAGGTACAGAACGGAAGTGAGGTTGACGAAAATATATAGCCCGATCCAGAATACAGCTAAAATGGTTTTCAGGTTGGTGCTGTAGCGCTGCTCGACGAATTCGGGGATGGTGTACAGTTTTTTGTCTATAAAAACCGGTAGGAAGAACTTGCCTACGATGAGCAGCGTAATGGCGGCCATCCACTCGTAGGAAGCAATGGCCAGCCCGATGGCGAAGCCGGAGCCGGACATGCCGATAAACTGCTCGGCGGAAATGTTGGCGGCAATCAGAGAAGCCCCAATTGCCCACCAGGGAAGGGATTTGCCGGCCAGAAAGTAATCTTCCGCCGTTTTTTCTTCTCCTTTTTTTGTCCTTGATACCCACAGCCCGATGGTAAGGATCAGGATTGCGTAACAGACAAAAATGACGTAATCGATGTAAGCAAAGCTTCCCATAATGCAGGTGGTTTTAGGTCTTGTCGGAGGTGGTTCTTCGATTTCAAGGCGGTAAAATAGTCATCCTGCACATTTTTTTTAAACGAAAGCCAAATTTATTCTTGCTTTGGGGCGCCCGATTGTCGGGTCAGATACGGCGCCGCCGCAAACCAAAGGATCATCCCGATGGCCATAAACGTTTTGTGCTGCGATAAGGGGATGGCGCCGGTAAAGACAAATACCGAAGGCAGTAGCGTGAGCGCCAGACCGAGGGCGCCGAGTATCCAGATAAGGGTCGTTTTGATGGGCATAATGGATTGTTGATTTTAAATAAACGAATACCTAATGCTCAACTCTACTTTGGTTACTTAAAAGGGCAAATAACAAGTGCGCCACTATGTGCCCTGTGTTCCTATGTGTTTCATACTTCCTGGCCTATACGGTTATGCGCCATTTGGAATAACCACGAATTATTTTTTCAATGCTAATCAGCTTCGCGCTCCATTTTCTCTATCTTTCTGTCCCCAAGTCCCCCAGGTCTAACGCATCATAGTAAAAGTTAATCCGTTTTTTCAGGCAACAATTCAGATTGACGACTTTGGGGTACTTCTAGAGTTTAATATTCGTCGGGTTACTGCCTTTTTTGAAAAAGCGGGATTCTTCGGTTCTGTGAGTCTTGGGAAAGATTGAAAAATAAAGTTTACAGTTTGGAACCGCAGAACAGAAGAACCGCAGAAGTAACCGAACATCGCTGCTCCCCTCGACCCTATATGGTATGTTTTCTGCTCATGTAACACATGGTGGATTGTCATTATGCATTAGCCTTGCCAAGTCCCCCCTGTCCCCAAGTATCCCTAAGAAACAGCCAGTCCTTTATCCTTTTTACGCTCTCCGGCAGGCGAAGTCTGCCGTTCTCCTCGTCGCTGCCACCACCAGCTCAGGCCGATATAGGCCAGGGAAGCGACGAACCAGCCCGGTAATCCGAGGAAAAAGATTTCCAGACCGGTCAAGCGGTTGAGGAGGAAGGCGAAAACGAGGGTCAGCACCCAGGTAACTCCGGCAGCCCAGTTGAATTTGATACCGGTCTTCTCAGCATAGTCGCTGCGCAGTCCCAGGCGGGGCAAGAGGTGAAAGTCTATAAAGATGACGGCGCCCATAGGCATGAGAATAAGTCCGTAGAGGGCGACGAAGTCAAGCAGGCGCATAACCAGTGCGGGGAAGCAGGCCGCCGTGGTGGTGATGAGGCCGACTACCAGCGTCACGCGCCAGGTTTTCCACTTCGGATAGAGTGCCTGCAGCGCCAGCCCTGCCCGGTAGATAGTGGGATTAGCTGTTGTCCAGCCCGCGATGATGACGCAGATGGCGCCGGCGATGCCGGCCGCGTAATAGGCGATGGGGCCAGGCGCGAACTCCAGGCTGTTTTGGCTTTGCTGCAGAAACACCGCATAAAGAATGCCGGAGGCCACCCAGGCGATGTAGTGCCCGACGTACATACCCGCAGCCGAGGAAAAGCCATGCTGCCATTTTTTGGCATAGCGGAAAATCGATAAATCTGCCATCCCGATGTGCATGGCCATGTTGCAGAACCAAGCGAAAAACAGGACGTGCCAGAAGGTAAACTTCGACTGCCCGGCCAGTGGCTCGCCGGTCCAGATGCTGGTCTGAGCAACCTCCCAGAAATCCGCGGGCTTATTTACACCTAGCTGGGGCAGCACCGCCAGCGCTGCCGCTACGAAGACAAGGATCAGCCAGGGCGCCGCAATGTTGGCAAAACGCGCTACCTGTTCGTAGCCCAGCATGGCGATCAGCGTGGTGATCGCCCCGATGACGAAGACAGCCAGCACCCAGCCTGGGCTCTGCGGCAGCCAATCGGTAAGTTCCGCCATCCGCATATTGAAGGGGATGCCGATCGCCGTGGCGGCTACGGCGATCATCGATCCGGCCAGAAAGCAGAACATCAGTGCGTTGACGAGATTATAGATCAGGGTCAGCCGCTTGCCGCAAATCTTTTCCAGCTTGTAATAAAGGGTAATACGCTCCTCGACAGCGATGGGCGCACAGATAAGGGCCCAGCTCAACACCGCCAGCAGGTTGCCGAAAAGCAGTCCCCAGAGCAGATCCCCGGCCGCTACACCGTGCGCGACAAATAAAGGACCGATCACGAATTCCGTGCCGGCCGTATGTTCCCCGGCGTACATGCCGATAAAACTGCGCAAGCCTTTTTGCTTGCTTTCCGGTACAGGGCTGCGTTCGAATTCCTCCACCGCGTCAAGGCGGTCGGAGAGTTGTTGCTTAAACCAATTCATGAGCTTCGGTGCTTTCTGGAAAAACTGTCTCAGTGTTAAATATAAGTAAAGAAAGGTATTTCTAATACTCGGCTGCTCCGTCATGGCCCATCCTGGTAGCGAATTCTAGGCTTCCTTCCCACCTATCCTTCGGTTGCTCGCGTAAACCCCATGGAATTCGCAAGTCGGCTATTCCACGGTGTAGATGTTCTGCGGTTCTTCTTTTTTTCTTTCCATCTAGATTCCGACTCCCATTTGTCCCGATAATCCACTAACTTCCTGGAATAGACAAAAAACACCATCTACCCAATGCGACCAGTTCACTTTTTACCGCTTCTGATTCTTCTACTGACGGCCTGTCAGTCCGAGCAACCGACAAACCGCAGTTCTGATCCTCCCAATATCCTGCTCATCATGACTGACGATCAGGGCTGGGGTGACCTTTCCCTTCATGGTAATCCGGTGCTGGAGACACCGGTCCTGGACAGCTTTGCCCGGCAGAGTGTCCGCTTCCGGCGCTTCTACGTCAGCCCTGTTTGCGCGCCTACGCGCGCCAGTCTGCTGACCGGTCGCTATCACCTTCGCACGGGAACCTCCTGGGTGACCCACCGCAAGGAAGCTATGCGCAGCGAGGAGGCTACTATTGCGGAGTTCCTGCAAACCAAGGGCTACCGGAATGGCCTCTTCGGCAAATGGCACAACGGCTCCCAGTACCCTAATGATCCGTTGGGACAGGGTTTCGACGAGTTTTTCGGTTTCGCCGCCGGCCACTGGAATAATTATTTCGATACCAGGCTGATGCACAATCAAGACACCGTAAAAACAGAGGGATATATCACCGATGTACTCACTGACCGGGCGATACAATTCATGAAAGAAAACCGCAAGCAACCCTTTTTCTGCTACCTGCCCTACAACGCCCCCCACAGCCCTTTTCAGGTGCCGGACCGGTATTTCGACAAATACAAGGACATGGGCCTGGACGATAAAAACGCATCGGTGTACGGCATGTGTGAAAACATTGATGATAATGTTGGCCGGCTGCTACAGACCTTGGAGGAACTGGACTTATCGGAACACACCATCGTTCTCTTTCTTACCGATAACGGTCCCAACGGCGACCGTTACAACGGCGGTATGAAGGGCCGCAAGGCGCAACTGGATGAGGGCGGCGTCCGTGTTCCCTGCTTCATTCGCTGGCCTGGGCATCTGCCTGCTGACCGGAAGGTAGAGGAACTGGCTGCCCACATCGATCTACTGCCTACCCTGATGGATCTGGCCGGCCTGTCTTTCACCCCGGTCAAACCGCTGGATGGGCGGAGCCTGGTCCCCCTGATGACCCAGGACAATCCTTCCTGGAAAGAACGCTCCATATTCAACGTACTGACCGACGGAAAGCTGCGCCTGTTTCCCGGCGCCGTTCGGACACCAGAATACCGGCTGGTGATCGACCGTCAGAATCAGACGCATTTGTATCATATGCTGAAAGATCCGGGACAGAAGAATGACCTGGTGGAAGCCGAGCCGGAACTGGCGGATTCCCTGCGCCGTGTTTACGAGGCCTGGTTTGCTGAAGTAACGCAGGACGGTATAGTACCGCCTCCTACTCCCGTTGGCTACCCACAAGCGCCGGACACGGAATTGCCCGCCCCTGAAGCCTCCCTTTACGGCGATATTCAATTTGAAGGAGGAATGGGCTGGGCCAATGACTACATCGTCAACTGGCAGTCGCCCGCCGATTCCGCCGTATGGAGCATCCTGCCCGCCGAACCGGGTAGTTATGAGCTAGGCGTTTCTTACACTTGTACCGATGCAGCGGTCGGCGCCTCCCTGCTCGCCCACCTCGACAGCAATACCATCCGGCGGGTCATCGCCGAGCCTTATGATCCTGATCCCCTGACCAGCCCGGACCGGGTAGAAAGGGGGGAGGTCTATGAAAAAGAATGGAACTACCTGCAACTCGGTGCCGTGCGCCTGCGCCGGGGCCGCCATCACCTTAGCCTCAGCATCGACCGGCAGCTGCCGGCAGATGCCCTGGAGGTGAAAGCAGTGTGGCTGAAGCGGAGAACGGAGCGCTAGGGGCTGGGTGTATTGTCTAATATACTTGTGGTTAATCAAAAATATCAATGACAATCTCAATTTCAATAGCAATTCCCATCATCGCAGGTATTGCTATTGCTCATTTTTCTTGGTACAAGATGCAAAGACAATACAGCTAGTGCCGGAGGCACTAGGGTGCGCTTTCCCGGCGCCCCCTGGCTTACTCAAAGCAAAACTTTGCACCCTCAGCGAGCTCCGCGTGATGCCCAATTCACGCTTTCGCGAAAACGAAAACTGCTTTGTGCCCTCTGATGTCCAAAGTCTAAATTCTTTTTACCTTTAGACTCTCATTATACGCCATAGGCTATGCGCTCTGCGCCACACGCTAAACTCCTCGACACATGACCACCGAAACCCTGCGCCAACACTGGTCGGAAGGCAAGACCAGCTACAATATTTTCCTCACCATCCCCAGTCCCTGGACGGCTGAGCTGATCACGCACTCCGGCTGGGAGACCTTCACCATCGATATGCAGCACGGGCTGATGACTTTTGACACTACGCTCGCCATGCTGCAGGCCGCGGCCCCGACCGGCGCCACGCCCTTCATTCGCCTGCCCTGGAACGATCCCGCGATCACCATGAAAGTGCTCGATGCGGGCGCCGCCGGCGTCATCTGCCCGATGATCAATACGGCCGAAGATGTAGAGCGTTTCGTCGCCGCCTGCTACTATCCCCCTATGGGCTATCGCAGCTTCGGCCCCATCCGCGCCAAACACTACACAGAAGGCAATTATTTCGCGGAAGCCAATGACCAGGTGCTGACCTTCGCCATGATCGAAACCGCCGACGCGGTGGCCAACCTCGAAAAGATCGCCGCCGTCCGCGGCCTCGACGGCCTCTTCATCGGCCCCTTCGACCTTAGCGTCAGCCTCGGCCTCGACCGCATCGCCGACTTTGCGGACCCCGGCCTGAATGAAGTCTTCCAACGCGTACTCGAACGCTGCGCGGAACACGACCTGTTCTCCGGTGTATTTACTACCAAAGTGGAGGATGCCAAAAAGGTCGCGGAGATGGGCTTCAACCTGGTTACATGCGGGGATGATTCCAGTATTCTGGAGCAGGCGGTGAAGGGGAGGAGGAAGGCGCTGGGGTAGGTGCTGGATGCTGCCCGACTACGCCCTTCGACCAACGGAGCTTTAGCGTAGTGGGTAAGGCTTCGTCGGGTAAAAATGCTGGATGCCCGGTTTCATCCTGTAGGAAGCGCGAAACTGAGAAGAGGTGGAATTGACAAGCGAAGGCCGATGAGTTTTGATTTAACCCGGATTATTCATGGTAAGTCCATGAGTAATGACGACAAATAATCGAAAATCATTGATTTTCAAATATTTGTGCCAGGGTTAAGATGAATCAAGCACCTAAGTCCTCATTTTTCTTGCTGTATCGACAAGGCCTTAAAACTTTCCGGCTGCTCTTTTAACTCCTTCGGAATTACCGCCTGCACCTGTTCGAAGAGTAGCTTGATGAGCTGCTGCTTGAAGTAATCGCGGTGAGTCACCAAGCTTACCTCCCGTACCGGAATGGGCGGGGCAAAGCGGCGGAGCTTGGCCCGCTCTCTGGCGTTGAATTGCAAGGTGGCCAGCTGCGGCAGGATAGTGATGCCGTTTTGGGTTTCCACCAAACGCTTGAGCGTTTCTATGCTGCCCACTGCATATTCGAATGAGGGATTACTCTGCTTCCACAGTTCGCAAAGATTGGCGATCTGGGTGTGAAAGCAGTGGCCCTCTTCCAGCAGCCACAGCTTATCCGGATCGATATCTTCAGGAAGCAGGTACTCTTTTTTATATTCGCTGGAAGAATAGACCAGAAAAGGCTCGTAAAAGAGCACGTATTCCTTCATGGCGGACTGCTGTAAGGGCGTGACCAGGATAGCGGCATCGAGCCGGTCCGATTTGAGTCTGCTGATGATGTCTTCCGTAGTATGTTCCGAAATCTTGAGTTTGACGCCCGGATATTTTTGGATAAATTTTTTTAAAAATAAAGGCACCAGGTAGGGGGCTAGTGTAGGGATGATACCCAGACGGAGTTCGCCCGCTACCACCTCGCGATGATCCTGCACCTCTTCTTTTAGCCGACTCACCTCCCGTAAAATTCGCCTGGCCTGGGCGATCATCGTCTCGCCGATTTCGGTAGGCACCACGGGTTTCTTACTGCGGTCGAATATTTTCACCTGAAGCTCTTCCTCCAATTTCTGTAACATCGCGCTCAGGGTCGGCTGCGAAACGAAACAGGCCTTGGCCGCCCGACCGAAATGCCGGTGCGTATCGATAGCGACGATGTATTCCAATTGCTGCAAAGTCATAATTGATAGATTTTGCCTATGCAAATGTAGGAAAAATTGGTTTGATCTATTTACATCCCGACGACGGACGCTCCGGAGGATGATCGACTTGGCCGGCATAATAAAAAATATTCTTGCCTCCGGGTATCATCTGCCGGTAACTCGCTTGATCAGAGCCTTCTGAAAGTTTGTTAGATAAGGTGAGCACTGAATCGATTAGCCCGGATTATTCACCATCCTGGCTTCGCCGGGAAAGGTCTTACAAAGAGCCACAGATAACACGGGGTTTCACGGATCTCCTTAAATTATAATCTGTGAAAATCCGTGGCAAAACAAAAATATCGCCGCGTAGCGGCGAGACTGAATAGTTACTCGATTAGCTGTCCCATGAAAAGCTTTTGGCTGATCCGGCCAACAGTTAAAAACCAATAGCTAATAGAAGCCATCTCAAAAATATCCTTTGGGCTGCAAAAGGACCTTTTGGGGCCATGTTTTGTTGCAAAAAACGTCACGTAGCCAGGCTATGCTCCGTTTTTGCGCCTCACCTGGCCCCAAAATTTCTCTTTTTCACCATCAAAAACATTTTTGAGATGGCTTCTAGTCAAAACTATAGACAACAGGGATAAATAATTGATTATCATAAGTATACACCGGGTCCACGTTAGATAAAAAAGATTTGAATGACTTCAAATCATTGTCATGAGAAATATCCTTCCAAGGCTACTTATCATGCTGTTTTCCACCATCTCCTCTCTCAGCGCCCAGTCTGACGGCAACATCGACCTTTCGGAGCCGCGCAAGGACAGCGAGCTTTCCGTAGAAGCCGCCCTGGCCGAACGCCGTTCCCACTGAGATTTTAAAAAGGAACCTTTAAGCCTCAGCGAGCTTGGCCAGCTCCTATGGGCTGCCCAGGGTATTACCAGCAGCGGCAGCAAGCGCACGGCGCCCTCGGCGCTTTCCAGGATGGCGGGTAAAGTAGAACTACTGCAGAACTATAACAGAACTGCATCAGAACCCGTATATTACCTGCTCTGAAAAAACTGAACACAATTGCTGTCCTATGTTGCTACGTCTACTTCCCTTTCTGCCTTTGCTTGTCCTCCTCGGGTCTTGTACGCCTGAGGAGGCCGCTCCCGAGCGCCCTAACATCATCCTCATCCTGGCCGATGACCACGCCGCCCAGGCCATCAGCGCCTACGGCAGCCGGATCAATAATACACCGAATATCGACCGGCTGGCGCAGAAGGGGATGCGCTTCAACAACATGTTTGTCACCAACTCCATCTGCGCGCCCAGCCGGGCTACTATCCTCACCGGCACTTTCAATCACCTCAACGGGGTGATCGACAACCGGTTGACTTTCGACAGTAGCCAGGTGACCTTTCCAAAGCTGCTCCGGCAGGCCGGCTATCAGACGGCGGCCGTCGGCAAGTGGCACCTGAAATCGCGCCCCACCGGTTTCGATTACACCAACGTTCTCCCTGGTCAGGGTTCGTATTACAACCCCGTATTCCTCGAAAACGGGGAACGCAGGGAATACGAAGGCTACGTCACCGATCTGACGACCGACTTCGCCATCCAATGGCTCGACAGCGCCGATACCGAACAACCCTTCTTCCTCTGGCTGGGGCAGAAAGCGCCGCACCGCAACTGGATGCCCGGCCCCGATCACCTGACCATGTACGACGATATTGAAATCCCGGAGCCGGCGACGCTCTTCGACGACTACAGCGGACGCAGCGCGGCCGCCCGCGAGCAGGAACTTAGCATCGCCGAGGATATGCTCCTGGCCTGGGACCTCAAGTTGACGGAAGTCGCCATCCCCGGAGGCCCCACCGGGGCGGACAACCAGATGTATAATATTCTCACTACGATGACCGAAGACCAGCGCGAAGCCTGGTTGGCGGCTTACGGTCCTAAAAATGAGGTGTTCATGGAAGCGGGGCTGGACGGCGAAGAACTAACCCGATGGAAATACCAGCGCTACATCAAAGACTACCTGCGCTCTGTCGCTTCCGTCGACGACAATGTCGGGCGGCTGCTGGACTACCTCGAAGAACGCGGTTTGACCGAAAACACCATTATCATCTATTCCTCCGATCAGGGCTTTTACCTCGGCGAGCATGGCTGGTTCGACAAGCGCTTCATGTACGAGGAATCCTACCGCATGCCTTTCCTCATTCAGTACCCCGGCGCCATTCCCGCCGGCTCCGAAACGGATGCTCTGGCGATGAATATCGATTTTGCACCGACCTTTCTGGATTACGCGGGCGTGAACATCCCCGGTGATATGCAGGGACGTTCTCTGCGTCCCATTCTGGAAAACGGGGAAACACCCGATGACTGGCGCAATGCGACTTATTACCACTATTACGAATATCCGGCCGTCCATATGGTCAAACGCCACTACGGCGTGCGTACCGATCGCTACAAGCTGATCCATTTCTATTACGATATCGACGCCTGGGAGCTGTTTGACCTGGAGGAAGACCCCAAGGAACTGAACAGCGTCTATGAGGATCCGGCTTACGCCGAAATTCGTGATTCACTGACCGACCTGTTGCAGGCCCTGCAGGAGCAGTACGGCGATGATCCGGCTTTGTTTACGCAGAACCTGGAACTTAAAAAAGCGGATCATTTGGCCAGGGGCGCCGCCGTGCGTTTCTCAACGCCTCCCGCCGACCGCTACGATGCCGATGCGGAGACCAAGCTGACCGATGGCAACTACTGGGTGTACAGCATGTACGCTCCTATCCGTGGCGACGACTGGCTGGGCTGGCGCGGGCAACCCGTGGAATTTGTCATAGATTTGGGGCGGGAACAGGCAGTGAACAAAGTCCGGCTCAATCTTTACCAAAGCCCCAACTCCTGGGCGTATTTCCCAGAGACGATCAACTGCGCGGTATCCGGCGACGGCCAAAACTTCGAACAAGTCGGGGGGACTACTACAATGAATAATGAATTCCTGGACGGCACCGAATTGTACGAGGTTAGCTTTCCGCAGCGCAGTACGCGCTACGTGCGCGTGCAGCTGCGGCCTATGGAATACATTCCGTCCCACCTGCCGGGGGGTGGTAATGATCCGTGGATCTTCGTGGATGAGGTGATGGTGGAGTGACTTGAATTGACGTGACATTACTGACGGGGTGACTCCGAGTCACCCCGTCAGTGAAACCCAGCGGATGGAGAAACCAACAAGCGTAAGGGAGCAGGAGTGAAATTGCGTCAAAGAGAAAAATATCGAAGCCATGCGAATTGCCAACCTTTTTTTCTTATTCCTTCTTTTCGGAGTATTCAGCTGTCAGGACGACACCCCGCCCGAACCCTACGGCGCTACGCCCTCGGAACGCCAGCAGGCCTGGCATCAGATGAAGTACTACGCCTTTGTTCACTTCAATATGAACACCTTTTCCGGCGCCGAATGGGGACACGGCGAAGAGCCGCCCTCTCTGTTCAATCCTACCCAGCTCGACTGCCGGCAGTGGGCGCGTATCGCCAAACAGGCGGGCATGGAAGCCATCATCATTACGGCTAAGCATCACGACGGCTTCTGCCTCTGGGATTCCCAATATACCGAGCACGACGTGGCGAGCAGCGACTGGCGCAACGGCCAAGGTGATGTGCTGCGCGACCTGGCCGAAGCCTGTCGCGAGTACGGCTTGAAAATGGGCGTCTATCTCTCTCCCTGGGATCAGAACAGTCCGGTGTACGGCACCGATAACTACAACGAATACTTCATGAACCAGCTGACCGAGGTACTCAGCGGCTACGGCGATATCTTCGAGGTCTGGTTCGACGGCGCCGTGGGGCCGGAGTATAAGGGAAAGCAGCCTTACGACTGGGCCGGCTTCATCGCTACCGTGCGCAAGCATCAGCCCGATGCCGTGATCTTCTCCGACGCCGGTCCCGATATCCGCTGGGTGGGTAATGAGAAAGGTTTCGCTAATCCGACCAACTGGGCGACGCTGAACCGCGACGATTATTACCCCGGCACTCCACGCTACAAGGAATTACGCTCCGGTAATCAAAACGGCACTCATTGGCTGCCCGCCGAGGTCGACGTCTCCATCCGGCCGGGCTGGTATTACCACCCCGGGGAAGATGATAAAGTCAAAAGTACCGATCACCTCGAGCAAATCTACTACAGCTCGGTCGGCCGCAACAGCAACCTGCTACTCAACTTGCCGGTCGATCGCCGCGGATTGGTGCACGAAAACGACTCCGCCGCCCTGATGGAGCTGCGCCGCCGCCTCGACGCTACTTTCACCACCGATCTGTCCGCCGCCGCCGGGGTAAAAGCCTCCGCTATCCGCGGCAACAGCGACCGCTTCGCTCCCGCCCACCTGCTGGATGATGATCCGGAAACGTACTGGGCCACTGATGATGAGCAGACTACCGCTTCCTTCACCCTCACTTTCGACAAACCGCAAACCTTTAACGTCCTCGAACTACGGGAGTACCTGCCCCTGGGACAGCGCGTGGAAGCCTTCAAAGTGGAAGCCTGGCAGAATGAGGAATGGCAGGAGATCGGTACGGCGACCACCATCGGCAACCGCCGTTTCCTCTCGTTGCCTGTAACCAGCGGCGAGCGCCTGCGAGTGACCATCACGGAGGCCATGGCTTGTCCGGTAATCAACGAAGTGGGGTTGTACTACCGGCCGCACGATAATTCGAGGTTGAATGAAGAACCCTCGGAGGAGTGATTGATTTTCAGATGTCAGATGTCAGATGCCAGATGACCACAGTCCAAAATTTTTAATTAGGTATTATAATGAAACGAAATCTACCGGCTATTACTTTGCTATCAGGCTTCTTCTTTTTTGCCTGTGAACAGCAGCAAACGGAATCCGCTCCGCCTGAGCCACTGCAGGATTACTACATCATCGGCTACCTGACCGGGTGGAAATCCTGGGAAATCGAGGATGTCGCCGCCGACCGCCTGACGCATATCAATTATGCTTTCGTCGATATTGTCGATGGGGAGGTGGTCAGCTATCTTCCGGACGATCCGGAGAATTTCGCCAAACTTCAGCGATTGCGTGAACAGCATCCCCACCTGAAACTGCTGGTTTCCGTCGGCGGCTGGACGCACTCCAAAGGCTTCTCCGACGCAGCTTTGACTGAAACCTCCCGCCGTCGTTTTGCGCAAAGCGCCGTCGACTTTTTACGTAAGTACGAATTGGATGGGGTAGATCTCGACTGGGAATATCCCGCGCAGATCGGCGACAATAATCCTTTCCGCCCGGAGGACAAGCAAAACTTCACCCTGATGCTGCAGGAGCTGCGCCGACAGCTGAACCAGGCCTCCGGGGAGGACGATCGCGGCGCCGATCCCTACCTGCTGACCATCGCCACCGGCGCCAACCAGAACTACCTAAATCACACCGAAATGGACAAGGCTCAGCAATACCTGGATTTTATCAATATTATGACTTACGATTACGCCGGCGGCTGGATCGATACCACCGCCCATCACGCCAACCTTTACCCTTCCACCACCGGAAAAGGATCGGCGATCGATTCGGAGAAAGGAGTGGCGCAGCATGTGGCGGCAGGTATTCCGCTCGAAAAAATCGTCCTCGGCGTGCCCTTTTACGGAAGGAGCTGGGAAGAAGTGGATACGACAGACCGGGGATTGCATCAGCCGGCGGCGGGAGCCGCCCGGTCCTACGCCTATCACACCCTGGTGGATTCGATGATCGGCCAACGCGGCTTCGAAAGGCACTGGGACCCGGATGCCCGCTCGCCCTATCTGTGGAATCCGGAGAGCCACACCTTCGTCACCTTTGAAGATACAGCCTCCATTCGACTCAAAGCAGAATTCGTTAAGGCGCGGGGGATGGCCGGGGTGATGTTCTGGGAGTATAACTCGGACACGACGGGTACTTTGCTGAAAACCTTATACCGGGAGTTGAAAGCGCACTAACGAATTCTTCCCGGTAAATTGACGGGATGACCCGGAGTCACTCCGTCAATCTACACGAATTCTTTTTTGAATTTTTACGCCTGTTATCTTGTTATTTTTTTACTTTTTAGTTGTTTCCCCGTTGAACTGATTCTCACGGCTTCCCGATAAATTGGCGGGGTGACTTCAAGTCACCCCGCCAATTGACCCTACTATTCCCTATACATCCAGAAAACCAGTAAATGATGAAACAAAACACCATCTACCTGCTGCTGGTTTGCCTGCTGCTGGTCGTTCTGAAAGTGCAGGCACAGCAAGATAGCCAAACCGATTCTACCGGCAGTACCATTGCCGAACGCGACTTTAAAAAGCTGGATCTCTTTCCCGCTATCAGTTACGCGCCGGAGACGAAGCTGACCCTGGGCGTTATCGGGTATTACTATCTGGATTTTTATCGCGGCGACCCCCGCACACAGATTTCCAACATCAACTTTCTGGCCATCTATACCCTCAATAATCAGATCGCGATCGAGAGCCGCTGGGAGCTTTTCACCAACGGCAACCGCTGGCGTTTCCGGGGGGAAGCCGTTTTCAATCGCTGGCCCGATCGCAATTACGGTCGCGGAAATGCAGCGGGGGCGCTGCTGGCTGAGATAGAAGAAGTAGGAAATACTCCGGATACCCTCAATTATCTGAACATCAGTTACAACCGTATCAATTTCATGCCGGCGGCCCTGTGGCGGGTATCTCCCAACTTATACATCGGTCCGCGTTTCGAACTCGAAAACCTGAGTCGTTTTTCTATCCTTTCCGAGAAAGTAACCTTTCTCAACGCGGAATCTTCAGGTATCACCGAAATACCGATGGAGGGCTGGCGTTCAGGACTGGGCCTGCAATTGCTGCTCGACACGCGCGATTACATCCTCAACCCCATCCGCGGCACCTTCATCGAAGCCAGTACGCAGCACTTTTTTCGCTGGCTGGGTAGTGATTATGTTTATCACAACTTCCAGCTCGATGCCCGGCGCTACATCAATACAGTGCTCAATCATACCCTGGCGCTGCGGGGCTTACTCAATTTTCGCTTCTCCGATGAGCCAATCCCATTTCGGGGGTTATCCCGCGTAGGGGGGCGCGAATTAGTACGGGGATATTTCAAGGGCACCTATCAAGATAATCATATGCTGGCCTTTGAGCTCGAGTATCGGTTACCCTTCTGGCGGGAAGACAGCGAATCCGGCTTCTGGCAGCTTTGGAAGCGCCTGGGCGTAGCGGCTTTTCTCAGCGGCGCGCAGGTGCGGCCGGAGGTCGGAGATTTTCGCTTCAACCAGTTTCGGCTGGCCGCCGGCGCCGGGCTGCGCATCCTGTTCAACCAGGAATCGCGGGTGAACCTTCGCATCGATTACGCGATCGGCCTGGCCCCCAACTCCGACGGAACGGGAGAGCGGCAGACGGGCCTGTACTTCTTCCTGGCGGAGGCGTTTTGAGCAGCAACTTCCTGGGGAAATCAGACTTTTCCTTAATTTGGCAGCTTTGAAGCGGGAACCAATTTTGCATGATACCAAAGAACGACAAGAAAACTATCAACGCCTGGGCGATGTACGACTGGTCCAATTCGGTCTACTCGCTGGTGATCAGTTCGGCGATCTTTCCCGCTTACTACAATGAGGTGACCCGGCAGAGCGGATCGAGTCGGGTAGAATTTCTGGGATTCAATATCGAGAACACGGCCATTTACTCTATTTGTCTGGGGCTGGCTTTCGGAACGGTTGCGCTCGTCTCCCCGCTGCTTTCCTCCATCTCCGATTATTCCGGCACGCACAAGCGCTTTATGCGTTTTTTCTGCTACCTGGGGGCTGCAGCCTGCGCCGCGCTTTTCTTTTTCACCGGGGAGAATCTGGAACTGGGGCTGTTGGGCCTGATGCTGGCTACGATCGGCTATGCCGGCAGTATCGTTTTCTACAATGCTTATCTGCCGGCTATCGCGACGGAAGACCGGCAGGATCGTATCAGTGCGAGGGGTTATGCCTACGGCTATATCGGCTCCACTACGCTATTGGTGCTCTGCCTGGGAGCGATCATTAACCAGGAGCGGCTTGGCGTCACCGATGATACCTTATTACCCCGGCTTTCTTTCCTGGTGGTTGGGCTTTGGTGGTTTGGCTTTGCCCATCTGACTTTCCGGCGGCTGCCGCAGGGCATCTACCGGAAACGCCCGGAGGGGCATTACCTGCTCAACGGCTACCGGGAACTGCTGAAAATCTGGCGCACCCTGCAAAGCCTCCCTCGCCTGAAAATCTACCTGCTGGCCTTCTTTTTTTACATTATGGGGGTACAGACGGTGATGTTTATGGCCGCCTCCTTTGGAGAAAAGGAGGTACACCTGGAGTTCACTCAGCTCATTGTTACTATCATGACGCTGGAGTACGTCGCCATCGCCGGTGCCTTCCTGTTTGCCTGGCTGTCGAAGCGCTACGGCAACGTGCCTGCGCTGATCCTGGCCGTCATCATCTGGATCGGTATTTGCATAGGCGCCTATTTCATTCAGACGGCCTACCACTTTTACACAGCCGGTTTTTTCATCGGGCTGGTCATGGGCGGCATACAGTCGCTCTCCCGTTCTACTTATTCCAAAATGATTCCAAAAACGGAAAACAATGCGGGCTATTTTAGCTTTTATGATGTGTGTGAAAAAGTAGCGATGATGCTGGGGCTGGTCTCTTTCGGCTACCTGGACAACCTCTTCGGCAGCATGCGTAATTCGATTATCGCACTGGGCGTCTGGTTCGTTTTCGGATTGATTTTTTTGATTCGATTGCAATATCTCAATCTACGGCCGCTACCAGCGGATTAAGGGATAACCTTTACTCTGGTTAGGATAAATATGGCAGCCTCATTTTTTTCCAAGTTGCGGGGGCTGAGAACTGCCGGATTTCTGAAATCCGGCAGTTCTTTACAGACTGCCCTTGTTTGACTTTTCACACGAGCAACAAGCTACACTGCAACGTTGAGTAAATACCCGGAGTCACCTTTTCAATTGACCCAGAAATCAAGCTATGGATAAATCAGTTTCTCCTTATACTTTTCCCGAGAAGGGCATGGAGCGCGGAGATATTTTGGACGCCTTACGGCAAATGCAGGAGAAGGATATGGACTGGCGGTCGGGGCGCACCTGGAGTCTGGTATACCAAATTGACGAGGAGCATCTCGATTTACTGAAAGAAGCGCACCAACTTTATTTTTCGGAAAACCCCATCAATCCCTTTGCCTTTCAGAGTGTCCGCCGGCTGATGAATGAAATCAGCCGGATGACAGCCGGTCTGTTGCACGGCGATGAGGAAGTAGTAGGGGCGGTGACCTCCGGCGGCACGGAGAGTATTTTCATGGCCGTTTATACCTACCGGGAACGGGCCCGCAAACAGCGCGGAGCCAGTTTACAACCGGAAATGATTGTACCGGCCTCTATCCATCCGGCTTTTTTCAAAGCCGCCCACATGCTGGGCATTCGGATCCGCCGTGTTCCGCTGCGGGATGATCTACGGGCGGACCCGCAAGCGATGGAGGCAGTCATCAACAAGCACACGATCATGATCGCGGCTTCGGCGCCCTGCTTCCCCTACGGTACGGTGGATCCCATCGCCGGTATAGGAGCTATTGCGCAACGCCACAAACTTCCTTTCCACGTCGATGCCTGCGTTGGCGGCTTTATGCTGCCCTGGGTGGAAGAGTTGGGCTACGAGTTACCCGTCTGGGACTTCCGCATTCCCGGCGTCACTTCCATTTCCGCCGATCTTCACAAGTTCGGCTACGGCGCCAAAGGGGCTTCCACCGTGTTGTACCGCGATATGAGCTACCTGCGGCATCAGTTTTACGTATTGCCCGACTGGTGCGGGGGGATCTACGTTTCTCCTGCACTGCTGGGCACCCGCCCCGTAGGCCCGATGGCGGCAGGCTGGGCGGCCATCAAATCGCTGGGTCGCGAGGGCTACCTGCGCGTTGCCCGTCAGGTGATGGAGGCTACGGAACACTTGAAGGAAAGGCTGGAGGAAATACCTGAAATACGGATTCTGGGCAAACCCGATATGAATCTCGTGGCCTATACCACGAGTGACGATACGCTGGATATCTTTGTCATCGGCGATCAGCTACAGGAAAAAGGCTGGATGGTCGACCGGCAGCAGAACCCCAATTCCATTCACCTCACCCTGATGAGCCACAATATCGGCGTATTGGATCAGTACCTGGAGGACCTGAAGGCCGCCATCGACTATGCCAAAGCCCATCCGGGCGCCACCGCCAAGGGCAACGCCGCCATGTACGGCCTGATGGCGCGCATTCCCTTCAAAGGCATGGTGGAGCAAAATGTACGGCAGGTCTACGAACAACTCTACCGCCAGGATCCCGGTGCCGGCGCTGAGCTGGAAGCGCCGCCCGCCTGGCAGGGCTGGCTCAACCGTCTGCTGGCTGTTTGGCAGCGCTGGTTCGGAAAGGATAAGCGGGTACCGTGATTCGTTCACGAAACCTCGTAGGAGGAAGTACTTATTTGGGGGAGGGGAAAGTTTAGAAGTTTAGACGCTTGCCCTTCCTACGGACCGTCCGGTCGGGCTACGCTGGTTTAGGAGTTTAGAAGGTCTGAAACCGGGAATCTCATTTTCAGATCTTCTAAACCAGCCGCCACGAAGTGGCCGGAGTCTAAACTTCTAAACTTAGTAAAGCTTGACAAGCGACCGGATAAACCGCCCGCCATCATTGCGGATATGCAGAAAATAAACCCCAGCAGGCCAGCCGGTTGTTGTCACTTCAAGTGAACTGTAAGGCTGCAGCAGATTACTTCGCATCGCACGCCCATGGGAATCCGTGATCGTGAGTTCATAGCCTTGTGCTGCTTCATTGTGCATCACCAGCCTTTCGGCAAATGGGTTGGGAAAGACACGGAGCTCCGCTGCTTCGGTGATCGTTGGCGCAGGCACCGTTCCCCGGACGACCTGATCGATAGCGTTGAGCAGCGACCATTCATCAAAGCTGTCCTGACCCAGTTCCCAGATCATGATACCACTTACCTGTTCCAGCGCCATCTCTGTTTTCGCCTGAATGGTGGGAATGCCATTGTAATAAGCCTGGCCGACGCGGTCGACAAGAGCGTAAGCAGGATCCATTTCCACCATGCTGCGATAGGTGAAGGCCTTCACCGGGATCTGACTAAAATCGTAGCCGGAAAAAGGTACGCCTAAGGTCAGCCGGTCGGGATTGACGCCTTGTTCCATCCAGTAGTTGATGGAGGCCTCGGCAAAGAAAATGGGGGAGTGTTGCCCAGGGGCATAGGGATCCCAGGGGCCTCGCAGATCGTAGGCCATTAAGTTGATCCAGTCGAAGGCCGCCAGGGCCGCATCGCTGACCGGTGGGTAGCGATAAGTGCCCGGCAGGGCGGCGGTGAGCAGATAATCGTATTGATTCAGGGAGTCGCGCAGTTCCAGTGCAAACCCACTGTACTGCTCATCGACGTGCTGCCATTCCAGATCAAAATCTATACCGTCCAGGTCATGCTGCTTCAGGTAGTTGACAATTTTGTGAATAAAGGCGGAGCGGTTGTCGGGGAGCATATGAAATTTCCAGGCGGCTTCCCATTCCGGCTTCAGCGCGCCGCCGGCCAGGGAAAGCAGAACGGTCAGGTCATGCTGCCGGGCCCTGGTCACCACCGGCGTGATATCCTGTCCGCCGACATCCAGCTTGCCTTCCATATCCGGATTAGCAAAAGCGATATTGAGGTGGGTTATTTTGTCAAAATCGATCCGGTCCATGAAGCCGAAGCGGTAGTAAGGCAGGTAACCGATGACCTTGAAATCCTGCGTTTGAACCAGAGAGGGGAGAATGAGGAACAGCAATAGGATAGGGTAGTAGTTTTTCATAAATAGCAGGTTTTCAGTGTTTCCAGCCATGAAACATCAATCCACCGAAATCTCATCCACGAACACCCAGCATTTCTCTCCGGCGCCGGGATGCCAGCCGGGGTTTTTCAGGTGACTTTTCACTTGCACGCGCAGGTATCGCGTTTGTGTCGGTGGAAAAGCAATGCGGAAGCTACGCAACCGGGGAGGGTGATCTTCTTTTGTCAGCGGATAATTTTCCCCGGCTACTTTCCGGAACTGCTTACCGTCGTCCGATATGGTAACTTCAATGCCTTCGGGAAAGAAGATCCACGATCCGGGCGCTTCCAGGGCCCCTACGGTGACGGCCCGCAGTTCCAGGCTGCTGCCCAGATCCAGTGTGATAACGGCATGTTGACCTTCCCAGCCGAGCCAGCGGCCGTCCTGGAAGTCCTCTGATCCCTTTTTTTGATCAATGAGGGAGGGGGCGCCTTGGGCAGCGTAGCGTTCGCTTGGGGCATTGTCCAGGCTGATGTCTTCCGGTTGGTGGCGGGCGAGAACGAACTGTTTTTCCATAATCTCGCTGGGCTCGCGGTCTTTTTTAAAGCCGCGGGTGCGCAGCAGCGTGGTTTCTCTGATTTCGATGGGGCCGGTGTAGGGCAAAGCATTGCTGTCCGGTTCACTGCCGTTGAGGGTATAGCGGATATCCACACTGTCGGCGCGAACCTCGAGTTCAACGGTCAGCGGATCGTTAAAGAGCTGTTTCTCCGGCTTGATACTTGGCGGAGAGAGTGGACCGGATAAGAAAAGGCTGTCCTTGTGCCCCCCCGCGTCGACCTGGAGTTGGGGGTTGGCCTGTTTTAGAGCGGTGATTCCTTTTTCTGTCACCTGTGTTTGCCAGAGAAAGAGCCGGCGCAGCTGCGGCAAAGCGGTGAGCATATTCAGCCCCTCGTCGCTGACCTGCGTTTGGTAGATATTCAGGTATTCCAGGTATTGGAGGTCTTGAAGATTAGCCAGCGTGGCGTCGGAGATGGGATTGCGGTCCAGGGAGAGGTGAGTCAGGTGGGGCAGTTCGGCAAGGACGCCGGTCATTTCGTCGGTTAAGCCGGTATTCCCCAGGTCGAGGCGGAGCAGTTGTTCGGCGGCTTGCAGGAGTAAGTCCAGTTGAGCGTTTTCCAGGGAATCGCTGTTTTCCAGGGATGCTTCCAGATAGGGGCTGTTTTGCGCCAGCGGCTGTACGCGAAGCCCTTTATTTTGCAGTGCGAGCAGCTTACCCTCTTCCAGCGGACTTATATCCAGAGTGAAGACCGGGTTTTCCGCCTTGGGTTTGAACTGCCGCTCCAGTATCCGTTTGATTTCATCATCTTTTTCACAGTCGCCCACCTTTTTGTCGAAATCGGCGCCTTCTTCGATCCACCATGCCAGCAGTGTTTTCTCTTCGTCGCTGAGCTGGGGTTTGCCGTCGGGCGGCATGTGATCGTCGTGCTCTTTCGGAAGGTGAATGCGTTCCAGGAGCAGGGATCGGGCTGGTTGGCCGGCGACGTACAAGTCACCATGTTCGCCGCCCCGGCGCAGGCCTTCCGGCGTGTCGAGTCGCAGCTCTCCTTTGGTTTTTTCCGCCCGGTGACAGCTGATACATTTATCATCCAGAATCGGATTTACCAGCGCTGTGTACATGGACATTGTATCGAGGCCGGCCAGATCTATGACGGCCGCCGCGGCTTCCCGGGGAGTGCCGAGCAGGCGTTTGACAGGATCCGGAGCTGCATCCGTCAGGTAATTATTCCCATGCGTAAGAATGCCGCCATAATGGCCGGCGACAAACAACAGGAAAACGGTCGCGCCAAACAAAGGCATAAACAGCCTGCTCCATTCGAGAGATTTAGCGAAATAAAGAACAATGCTCAAAACCGCTACGCCGATACCCGACCACTGATGAATGTTCAGCGTTTCCCCCTCGTACCCTCCTTCCAGCGACAAAAAGTACCCGATGAGGGCAGTGACGACGGCGCTGACGGCGCTGAGCAGCAATACAAACGGCAGGGCAGGGCGCAAGGCCGCAAAGCGCTTGCGGCGGCCGGCGAGTTCCATAGCGAAGCCGAGCAGTAAAAAGCCTATGGGCAGATGCACCAGCAAGGGGTGGAAGTGTCCGATAAAATAGAACCACTGCATATCAGTTGATCAGTATTTTGTCAATGAACAATCCGGGCCAAACCACCTCTATAAGAAAGGAAGGAGAGCAGAACTGCTCCTCCTTCCATCCAGTCTTTTTTCTTTAGCGCGTCTCTCAGAGACAATTGGTACACTTTTTTGGTAGTAAATCGAAAAAAACAAAATAGTGCACAAGACTGGTTCAACAGGCTAAATTTAATCACGCGCCATGTGCGCGCACACAAAAATACATAAATTTTTAGTTAACCCGTAAGTCTACTTTAAAAGTTTCGGTAAAACGGGCTTCAGGAACAGAAAAACTGGGCAACATTTTGTCAAAAAATCTATATAGTATTTTTAGCTACTTGAGAAATATATTCTAATTTTACGCCGCACTCAGCATCCATTTAGTTCTCAACGGGAAGCGCCTTTTCAAAAGTACCAAGTAAAAACATGACCCCGGGTTTTTCGCAGTGAAAATCGCAGGTCGCTTGTTCCGTCCTGTTTTGAAAGCCTGGATATTCAGTCCTCCGGGTATCCCGGAGGAGTTTACTGAATTCCGGGTTGTTATTCCCGTTTTTAAAAGGATATCTCACTGGTGAATAGCCGAAAAAGGCAGGAAGATTTTCCTGACCATTAGTAACAGTAGCTATCTACAAAATCTCAAAAGATGAGCCGACCGATTATTCTGTGTTTTTGTTATGCATTCCTGTTATGTACTACGTCTGTTTATTCGCTCGATTACTACTGGATCGGAGGATCCGGAGAATGGTCGGATCTCAGTCACTGGGCGACGACTTCCGGAGGAACCCTTACACATAATAAGCTTCCGACAGCCGATGACGATGTCTATTTCGACGCCAATTCCTTCGACGGACCGGGGCAGGTGGTAGAGATTGACGCCGCCAATGTTTTCTGCCGGAGCATGAGCTGGGAAGGCGCCACCGGGCAGCCTCTGCTCAACGGAGATCCGGCCGGCATCCTGAATATTCACGGTTCCCTGGAACTTATTGCCGCTATGACGGTCGATTTTGGCGGAAGCCTGCACTTCCTGAGTCGTTCTCCGGATCAAAGTATCAATCTGGCCGGTCATTCCCTGACGAACGTGCTGTACTTTGAAGGCGCCGGCGGGGAATGGACGCTGGCCGGTCCGTTGAGCACTTCAGGCAGGGTGGAGCTGGCCAACGGCAGTCTGGCCACCGCTGGTTATGCGGTTGCTGCTGCCGGACTGAAAGTCGCTGTATCAGAGCAGGGGGGGCTATTACTCGGAAACTCCGAAGTGAAGATAGAGACCGGAGGCAAAGCTTCGGTGGCCATTAATACGCTCAATTTAACCATGGAAACAGCACAAGCCGAATTCGAACTCAGCGGCTCGCGGGCCGAATTCATCCTCAGCGGTGATGCCGCCGCTCGTTTCAAGACGCTTCGCTTCACCAGCGAAGAGGGCGACGCAACACTTCGGGGGAGTGTGGACCTGGTTCATCAGTTCGGAGAAGTTTCCTTTGCGGGAAATGCTAATTTGAGCGGTATGTTCGATATCGGACGGCTCACCCTCGCTGCTGGGAGTAACAACATCCTGCAGAGCGAGATGACCTACAATATTACCGAGCTCAATGCCGCCGGTGAATGCCTGGCGCCTATTCAACTTTTCTCCTCCAGCAGCGGCGCCGCGGCAACCATCACCAGCGACTCGGAGGAGCTGCTCGTAGAGTATGTCTCTCTGAAAGATATTCATGCCGCCGGCGATGCTGTTTTTACCGCCAGTAACAGCGCCGACCTGGGTAATAATGCCGGCTGGCAGATCGAGGCGGGGAACGACAATAACCTCTACTGGGTGGGCGGTACCGGACGCTGGAGCGATCCGGCTCATTGGTCGTACAGCAGCGGTGGACCGGGAGGCGCCTGCATTCCTACCGGCGCCGACAATGTCTTCTTCGATGCCAACTCTTTTGACGGTCAGGCAGGCATCGTGACCATCGATGTGCAGAACGCCTTTTGCCGCGATATGAGCTGGGCGGGCGCGACCGGCAGCCCTATCCTGATGGGCGATATGGACCGCAACCTTAGGATCTACGGTTCCCTGCAGTTTATTGAGGATATGGAATTGCAATTTGAAGGTGATGTGCACTTCGAATCCCCCCGCCTGGATAATACCATAGCGTCGGCCGGACAATTATTCCGACAGGATATACTGTTCGACGGCTATCAGGGAGGATGGAAACTGGCCGACTCGCTTGCTGTCGCAAATTTCATCTATTTCGAGCAAGGGAGCCTGGAAACCACGGGGCAGCCTTTTACCTGTGCGCGCTTCCTGTCGGGTAATGCCCGGCCGCGCCTGCTTTCTCTCGACAACTCACATATTATGCTTCGCTTTCTCGACGTGGGCTTTTCCACCTGGGAGCTCAATCTCAATAGCCTGGAATTCTACGCGGGCAGTTCTCTTATCGAATTCCTCAACCATGGCCACATTACGCATAAAGGGGACGGCCGGGCAAACTACTTCGATGTGACCTTCCGGGAGTCGGGCTTCCTGGATGCAGGCCAGAACGAAGGGATGTCCATCCACGATCTGCTTTTCGAAGGGCCAGGCACTATTTTCCACTCCTGGACCATCAACCGGCTGGAACTGACTCCGGGCTACGAGTACCAGCTGGATGTCGATAACGTTCAGGATATCGGCACTCTGGTGGCTGAAGGCGCCTGTGACGCTTATATCTCCATCCGTTCGGTGATCGATGACGTGCCTGCCCCGATCCGCAGCGATCAGGCCAATACCGGCGCCTATCTCATTTTGAAAGATATCGATGCCCGTTCCGGCAACTTCACGGCCAACCAGTCGATCGATCTGGGGAACAATCAGGGCTGGACCTTCGATCGCCTCGGCGGTCGCACGCTGTATTGGGTCGGTGGCGCGGGCGACTGGGAAGACCGGGCCCACTGGTCAGTGAGCAGCGGCGGGCCCGGCGGGGAGTGTATTCCTACCCCCGCTGACGATGTCGTTTTCGATGCCAACTCCTTTGATGCCGCCGGGCAAACGGTCTTCGGCTGGCAGGTGGTCGATCACTTTTGTCGCAATATGAGCTGGCGCACTGCCGCCAATGAGCCCGTTTTTGATATTTCCCGCCTGCAGGTATTCGGATCACTGGAGTTGCAAGAAGAGATGACCGCGATGATCAATGAGCTACAGCTGCGGGGAGAAGAAACCGGCCAGACCCTTCTCAGCGCCGGGCAGCGTTTCAATTCTGTGGTGGTCGAGGGCTCCGGCAGCTGGCGCCTGGAAGATCCTCTGGTCTATGCGAACCGCTTGCACATGCTCAACGGGCAACTGGAAACCAACGGCCAGCCTCTCACCTGCGGGCAGTTTACTGCTGCCCGGGTGGAAACGCCCAAAGTGTTGAGTTTGGATACCTCTCTGTTCGTTGTGGACGGGCCCGGCGATCGCTCTTTCAGCTGGGAGGTCCTCGAGGCCGATTTCCGGCTGGAAGCCGGCCAATCGACGATCGAGCTGACGCATCCTACTTCGAGTATGCGCAACCGCATACCGCTGGAGTTCGGTAGGGTTATCTTTACTGCGAGCAGCGACAAGTCCCGGCTGGCCTCCTCCGGGGATGCCTGTTCCTATGATTACGTTCGCTTCGATAAAGATGCGGTCATTACCGGTGTCAATGCCTTCGATACATTGGTTTTCAGTGAGGGCAAGGCTTATCAACTGGAAGCCGGGGTCACGCAAACCATCGTCGATCACTTCCAGCTAATCGGAAACAATTGTTCCCCCATCAAACTATCTTCCACGAAGCCCGGGCAGCAATCTATCGTTTACATGCAGCAAGGCCAGGTTAACGGCGACTTTATTCAGATGCGTGATCAGGAGGCCACCGGAGCGGCTACCTTTTACGCAGGCATACACAGCACAGATATCGGTAACAGCAATACCGGCTGGATATTTGAATCGGCGCAGTCCTTCGTCGATGTAGGCTTTTTGGGCACCGACGTCGTTCTCTGCCGGGATCAGGCCGTCACCCTCGACGCCGACAACAACAGCGGCAATGAGCAGTACAGATGGCATGACGGCAGCACCGGCCCCACTTTTACGACCAACCAACCCGGTACTTACTGGGTAGAGGTTTCCTTTGGGGTCGACTGTGCAACACGCGATTCCGTCGTCTTACTGCCCCCGGAAATATTCCAGGCGCAGCTGACGAATGACACTACCCTGTGCGGGGGAGAAAGCCTGTTGCTCGATGCTTCTCTTGACATAGCCGGGGTTATTTTCAATTGGCAGGACGGCTCTACGCTGCCCACATTTGAAGTGAGTGAACCGGGCACCTATGACGTCAAGATGGAACTTGGCGGATGTGCCGATTCCACCTCGACGACGGTGGATTACATCTACCCACCGGCAGTACAACTGGGCGCCGATACCACGCTTTGCCAGCAGGCCAGTCTGCAGCTCACTGCCGAGTCCCAGGCAGCCACCGGCTACCTCTGGCAGGACTCCGTAACGACCTCCCCGGATTTCACTGTCACCGAACCGGGCACCTACTGGGTCGCTCTGCTGGTCGACCGCTGTCCCAGCCGCGACAGCATCGTCGTGGATTACTACGAAGCGATCAACCCGGACCTGGGCGCCGATACCGTCCTGTGTGAACAGGAAAGCCTGACTCTGGAGTGGCCACAAGAAAATGCCCGTTACGCCTGGCCCGACGGCAGTAATCTGGAGTCCTTTACAATCGATTCCCCGGGAGAATACTGGGTCGACGTCACCCTCAACAACTGCACGGAGCGCGACAGTATCCGGGTGAATTACAAGCCGCTGCCGGCCATCGATTTGGGGGAAGACTTCATCCTCTGCGAAGGCGAAACCGCCACCCTTGACGGAGCATCTGACAATGGCGCCGACAGCTACCTGTGGCAGGACAGTACGACCAATGCCGGCCTTTTCGTCGACCAAAGCGGCGATTACTGGCTGGAGGCGTCCCTGAACGGCTGCACCCGCCGCGACAGCATCACCGTCACCTATATCATTATCCCGGATACCGAACTGGGGGGCGATACCACGCTTTGCGAAGGACAAGTGCTGAACGCGGATATCAGCCTGCCCCAGGCGAGTTACACCTGGCAGGACGGCAGCAGCTCCCCCCGGTACAGCATCCGCGAGGCCGGTATTTACTGGGGACAAGTACAGGTGGAGCGATGCACAGATCGCGATAGCATCTTTGTTACCTATAACCCTCTGCCGGAAATTGAAATAGGTAGCGATACGGTGATTTGTGAAGGGGATGTTTTTGCGATGGATGTGATCAGCAACGGCGAAAGTTTCAGCTGGTTTGACGGTAGTACGGCTGCGCGTTACCAGGTGCAAATGCCCGGTCTGCACTGGGCCGAAGCCGTGCTCAACGGCTGCACCAACCGCGATACGGCTGTGGTGGAGTTCCAGACCCGCCAATCGATCGACCTCGGAGCGGATACTACCATCTGCCACGACCAGCAGTACCGCCTGGACCCCGGTGTGCGCGGCGACAGCTACCGCTGGCAGGATGGATCCGGCGATGCTACTTATCTGGTCGATGCCCAGGGGGTTTATTCGGTGGAGATCATCGACGGGCAGTGCGTACTGAGCGATACCGTCGTTGTCCAGGAGCGGGAATGCACCTATTTCACTTACTTCATTCCTAACGTTTTCAGCCCCAATGGCGACGGCATCAACGATCGGCTGGAGGTCAACTTTCCACCCGAAATGCAGATTCTCAATTTCGAAATCAGCGTCTTCGACCGCTGGGGGACTCTGCTGTACCAAAGCGCCGATCCGCAAAATGCCTGGGACGGACAGTACCGCTCACAACAATTGCCCACGGGGGTATATGTCTACAGCATCGATGTGGAATACATTGACGACCGGAAACAGGACCGGGAAGTGATTACGGGGGATGTGATGTTGACGCAGTGAGGATTGGCAAAATCGAGGGCTAAGCTCGGCGGCTAAGCCTGCCTGCTACCCCAATAGATCTTGAAAATCGTTAAGGGGCCGGGCTGCGCTTTCCCAGCGCGCCCCGGCTTATTCCGAACCGGCGAACCGCTAATAGCTCCACAAAGCTGAATAATCCGTATATTCCCTTTTAATTCTCCTGACCTGTAAATGCACACCTATGAAAGGCCAACCTTTCCACGAGAATGTCTGCATCGTCACCGGCGCTTCTTCCGGCATCGGCCGCGAGCTGGCGCTGCTGCTGGCCGAACAAGGCGCCTGGCTGGCGCTGGCCGCCCGCAATGAGCGCCACCTGGAGCGCACCGCCGAGGCTTGCCGCAAAATGGGCGGCCGCGCGATCGTGGTGCCCACCGATGTGACTGACGAAGAGCAGTGCAAGCAGCTCATCGAAAAAACCGCACAGGAATACGACCGCATCGATACGCTGTTTAACAACGCCGGTATCAGCATGGTCGCCCGCTTTGACGAAGTGGAAGACCTTTCGCCGATGAAGAAAATCATGGACGTCAATTACTACGGCAGCGTATACTGCACCCACTATGCGCTGCCTTTTCTGCTGCAAACCGAGGGGCGCATTGTCGGCGTCTCAAGCCTGACCGGTAAAACCGGCGTTCCCACCCGCAGCTTCTACGCCGCCAGCAAGCACGCCATGGCAGGCTTCTTCGACAGCCTGCGCATAGAACTCGTCGAGCGGGGCGTCACCGTAACGATGATCTATCCGGGCTTCGTAGCTTCCGAAGTACGCGAGCGGGCACTCGGCCCCGATGGTGAACCCCGCGGCGAAAGCAACATCGATGAAAGCAATACCATGAGTACCGAAAAGTGCGCCGAGCTTATCCTGCGCAGCGCCGGCCGCCGCAAACGCGAGCTGGTGATGACCACTAAGGCGAAAATAGGGATGTGGGTCAAGCTCATCGCCCCCAGCCTGCTCGACCGGATTACGAAGCGGACGGTGGAGCGGGGAGGGTGAATGGGATGCTGACCAACCTATACCGGTGGATATATTCGCCGATAAGAAAGATATGAACGAATAGCGGCGAAAACCTTCTTTGCCAAAAGGGGATGCGTTATAGTTTGTTGTAGTTAATCTATTTCAACCTATGTCCTCCCTCGATCGATTAACCCCGGATATGCTCCTTCGGAGCGCCTTGCCCAGCACCAAAATAGCTGCAGAATTTCTCGAAAGAACTTCTGGTACAGAGCACTGGATTTTGTTTTAAAACTTCCTGCATTATATTTAGCAGCAAAAATACTTTCTTTAAAGGCCTTTTCCATTTCCTAACAAAAAAATCATCCATGATTCGTCTTATTTCTGCAACCCTTTGCCTGCTGTTGCTGGGCTTCACCGGTTCCCTGGCCGCTCAGGAAAGCGAGAAAGCCGACAGTAGTAAAACCGAAAAGAAAAAAGAGGACAAGAAAGGACTCTCCCTCGAGCCCGGCCGGAAAATACGGCTAACGACCGACGAGGGCACCTGGATCAACCTGGATGTGAGCCCCGACGGCAAAACCATCGCTTTCGACCTGATGGGCGACATTTACTTTCTGCCTATTCAAGGGGGAAAAGCCAAACCCGTCACTTCCGGAATGGCCTATGATACCCATCCCAAATTCAGCCCCGACGGCAAATCCATCGCCTTCACCTCCGACCGTGACGGCAACGAAAACATCTGGATCATTGATCTCGAAGAGGAGGATACTGCACAGGTAACCAAAGAGAAGACCGACTATTTCCAAAGTGCGGAGTGGACCCCCGACGGGGACTACCTCATAGTGTCCCAGGGAAAGCGCAACCTCAAGCTGCATCTATACCATCGCAATGGGGGTGGGGGTGCTCAACTGTTCGGCAATCCGGAGAACATGAAGGCCATCGAGCCCGCCTTCGGTAAGGAGGCGCGTCATCTCTGGTTCAGCCGCCGCAACGGCGACTGGAGCTACAACGCCCAGCTGCCAGAATACCAGCTGGCCGTTTTTGACCGTGAAACGGGGGAGATAGATACCAAGACGAACCGCTACGGTTCAGCTTTCGCCCCCACGCTTTCGCCCGACGGACGCTGGCTGGTGTACGCCACGCGCTACAACACCGAAACCGGCCTGGTAAAGCGCAACCTGGAAACCGGAGAGGAAGACTGGCTGGCTTATCCCGTTCAGCGCGATGAGCAGGAGTCGCGCGCCCGCCTGGGCGTGTACCCGGCCATGTCCTTCACACCCGACAGCAAAAACCTGATCTGCTACTACGGCGGCAAACTGTGGCATCTGCCCATCGTCGGCGGAGAAGCACAAAATATTCCCTTCGAGGTGGATGTAGAAATAGAAATGGGCCCTGAGCTGCGCTTCGACTTCCCCATCTCCGACGACCCGGCGATGACTGTCACCCAGATTCGCGATCCGGCCCTGTCGCCCGACGGCAAGCGCCTGGCCTTTACGGCGCTGAACCGGCTCTACGTGATGGATTTTCCGGAAGGCACACCCCGCCGGCTGACTAATGCCACGCATACAGAAGCTATGCCCTGCTGGTCGCCCGATGGCCAATCTCTTGCCTACGTAAGTTGGGAGGGAGATGCCGGCCACTTGTATAAAATTGCGCTGGATGGTGATGCTTCACCTATCCGGCTAACGGAGCAGGGAAGCTTCTACGCCCAGCCGGCCTGGGATGCCGAGACCGGCCGAATCGCCTTTATCTACGGCCCGGCGCAATCCTATATCGACGCCATCGGCCCGAATGCCTTCGGAGCCATGGAATACATCGGATGGGTGAATGCTGATGGCGGCGCTGTCAACCGGGTAGCAGTCACAGAAGGCCGCTCCCGTCCACACTTCGTCAAGGACCAGGAGCGCATCTACCTCTACCACGGAGAGAAAGGCCTGTCTTCCATCCGCTGGGACGGCACCGATGAAAAGGTGCATCTCAAGGTGAGCGGCATCACCACCTTTCCGGCGCTGGTGTATTCGCAAGAACACTGCCTGTTGATAGCCGGCGAGCAGGAACCGAAGCCGGAGCCTTCCAAGCCCGCAGTGCTGATGATGTCGCCCGCCGGCGGGCAGGCCATGGCGCTGATCAATAACGACGTCTATGTTGTTGATGTACCCATGATTGGTGGAGAGACGCCCAGCATTTCGGTGGCCAACCCGGAAAAGGCCAAGTTTCCCGCCAAAAAGCTGACCGAAATCGGCGGCCAGTTTCCGCACTGGTCGGCCGGCGGGCAGCGCGTACACTGGTCGATCGGCAATGCTTACTTCTCCTTCGATTTGGCGGAAGCCGCAACGACCGAGAAGGCCTTGAAGAAGGCCAAAAAGAATCAGGATGCGGATGATGACGATAAGAAGGAGGAAGCCGAAAAAGGTTATGAGCCTGCCGAGCAACGCATTCTGGTAAAAGTAGATCGGGATATTCCGAAAGGGAAACTGTTGCTGAAGGGCGCCCGCCTGATCACGATGAAAGGCGATGAGATTTTCGAACGCGGCGACCTGCTCATTGAAAATAACCGCATCGTATCGGTCGGCAAATCCGGTTCTATCAAAGCTGGGAGTGACTTAGAGATCAGGGACATGCGGGGCAAGACCATCGTGCCCGGCTTTGTGGATACCCACGCGCACATGTGGCCCAACTGGAATCTGCACAAGAACAACGTCTGGATCTATATGGCCAACCTGGCCTACGGCGTCACTACCACCCGCGATCCGCAGACCGCCACCACCGATGTGCTGACCTACGAGGATATGGTGGAAGCCGGTGAGATGATCGGTCCCCGCATCTATAGTACCGGTCCCGGCGTAGGTTTCTGGGCCTATCATATCAAGAGCAAGGAACATGCGGAGAAAATACTGAAACAGTACTCTGAGTACTACGACACCAAGACGATCAAGATGTATATGGTCGGCAACAGGCAGCACCGGCAGTGGATCATCCAGGCGGCGAAGGAACAGGGCCTGATGCCCACCACCGAGGGCGCGCTGGATTTCAAGCTGAACATGACTCAGCTGATCGACGGCTATCCTGGGCACGAGCACGCCTTTCCGATCTATCCGGTGTACGATGATGTTGTTAAGCTGGTCGCCGAATCGCAGATGGCTTATACGCCAACTCTGCTGGTGGCTTACGGTGGCCCCTGGGCTGAGAACTACTTCTACGCCACCGAAAACGTACAGGGTGACAAAAAGCTGAATCATTTCACGCCCAAAACCGAGCTCGACGCCAAGTCGCGCCGCCGGCCGGGCTGGTTCCTGCCCGAAGAGCACATCTTCGAGCGCCACGCCGAATTCGTCAAAAAACTGGTGGAGGCCGGTGGTATTGCCGGCGTGGGCTCCCACGGTCAGCTGCAGGGCCTGGGGTATCACTGGGAACTCTGGGCCATGCAATCCGGAGGCCTCGATGAACACGACGCGCTGAAAACCGCCACCATCCTCGGTGCCCGGGCGATCGGGCTGGAGAAGGACCTGGGCTCCCTGGAGCCTGGCAAGCTGGCTGATCTGATCATTCTGGATGAGAATCCGCTGGAGAATATACGCCACAGCAGCGCGATTCGCTATGTCATGAAAAATGGCCGCCTCTACGAGGGAGATACACTGGATGAGGTGTTTCCGCGGCAACGCAAAGCGCCTGTCTTCCAATGGCAGGGCGGTGCACCGAGCGGACTGCCGGGGGTGAGCAGTGGGAATTAGAAGGCATCCTGAACTTTCGGGCTCTGTCTGGGTGAAGTGGGGGGCTGCGCGAACAGTGCCGCCCCCCACTTATTCCAAAATACGAAAGTCGTGCTAAGTAAAAAGCAGCAAACAAACCCAATACTATGCGTTATCCTTCCGCCGAAATACGATGGTTTTTCAAAGGTCAGCCCAAACGGGATTTACAGAGCTGGTTCCGGCAATCCTGGACGGAGGTGGGCACGGGAGAACGAACCGACTACTACCTGTTGGGCACCGGGGAAACGCTGAACATCAAACTACGGGAGGGGCGCGTGGAAGCCAAGCAGCGGCTGTGGGCTGAGCCGGAGTTTGTAATGCGGGGCAGTATTGCCGGTCAGCGGGAAGGCTGGGTAAAATGGAGTTTTGACCTCAGCGAAGCCGGGCAGGACGTACAGCTGGCGAGCCGGCATGCCGAAGCCTGGCTACCGGTACATAAGCGCCGCTGGATGCGTACTTTTATTCCTGAACACAACGAGATTACCGAGACGGACGCCGGGAGTTATCCGGCGGCCGGTTGTAACGCTGAGCTGACCTTTGTCAAGGCCGGCGAAGAAGATTGGTACACCCTCGGGCTGGAATCCTTTGGAGAAGGACGCGACCTGAAAGGCTTGCTCCACAGTATCGGCTCCTATTTTTTTGATGCCGATTTTCCCCTCCTGCTGACGCCCTCCAACTCCCGGAGTTACGCGGCCTGGATTGAACACTATTTTGTCAAGCAATAAGTTAGCCCCATGTTTAACGAAGCTGTGGAAACACTGGCCCGGCCCAGGTTGCGGGAACTGCAGACAGCCCGTCTGCTTCGCCTGGTCTCTTACGTATACGAAAAGATACCTTACTACAAAGAAGCTTTTGACCGCGAGGGTATTCAGCCGGAAGATATTCAGTCGCTCGAAGATCTGCAGCGCCTGCCTTTTACCCGCAAGTCGGATCTCCGGGATCATTATCCTTTTGGACTATTTGCGGTGAAAACGGATGAACTGCGCCGCATCCACGCCTCCAGCGGAACGACGGGCAAACCCACCGTCGTTGGTTATACGGCAAACGATTTGAAGCTATTCGCGGAAGTCAATGCCCGCTCGCTCTATGCCGCGGGCGCGCGCCCGGGGATGAAGTTACAAAACGCCTACGGCTACGGGTTGTTCACCGGCGGATTGGGATTACACGGCGGGGCCGAGCGGCTGGGTATGTGCGTCATTCCCGTTTCAGGGGGGATGACCGACCGGCAATTGCTCATTCTGCAGGATTTTGAACCCGAAGTCATATGCTGTACCCCTTCCTACGCGCAAACGCTGGCTGAAGAATTACAGCAGCGCGGCGTGGACTCCGGACAACTGAAGTTGAAATACGCCGTGTTAGGGGCCGAACCCTGGACGGAAACCATTCGCGAGCAGGTGGAACAGGGCCTGCAGGTCAGTGCAACCAACATCTACGGTTTGAGCGAAATCATCGGCCCGGGCGTGAGCCAGGAACCGGTGGAAGAGAAAGGCGGTGGCAGTCATATTTGGGAAGACTACTTTTTCCCGGAGGTAGTACATCCCGAATCCGGCGAGCCGTTGCCGGAAGGGCAGGAGGGGGTGCTCGTCATCACCACGCTGACCAAAGAGGCCATGCCCCTCATCCGGTACTGGACCGGAGATATTTGCTCTATCTACTACGATACGGATTCCCGGCGTTCCCATGTCAAAATGAGCCCCATCCTGGGCCGGGCCGACGGCATGCTGATCATTCGCGGTGTCAATCTTTTCCCTACCCAGGTAGAAGCCGTCATCCAGGAGGTAGAACACCTCCAGCCTTATTACCAGCTGATCGTTTCGCGCAACGGCGCCCTCGACGAGTTAGAGGTGCGCGTAGAGGTGGCCGAAGCCTTCCTGCGCAGCGTGGGCTTTCAGGAAATTACCGAAGATCATATCCTCGAAAATGAACGCATCATACAGTTGCAGGAGAAACTGCGCCGCAAACTGAAAGACAATACCGGGCTCAGTATGAAAGTCACCCTGAAAGGAGCTCATTCCATTCCGCGCAGTGAAGGCGGCAAGTTACAGCGGGTAATCGATTTGCGTACGGGCTGAGGGTTTTGATGAAAATCAGGGGGCAGGATGTCAAAAGTCATTGCATCTGAATAGCAGTCAAGATACCTTTAAACCAACGAAAAACAGCTAAAAACCAAAGGAAATAGTGGAGCAAGCCCACTACCCCCTGAACACTGAAAAAGCTCCACTATTTCCACTTTAATTCCGAAGCTTTCCTCACACGGACCACCATCGGTTGTCGTGTTCTGTTATTTATATATTGAATCATTAAAAGGCGAAAGAAACCTCGCCTTCCGGGAATTCGAATGATTTCCAACTGATTGCCGCCGGTTTCTGGATAATTGCTGGAATGCAGAGCATTTCTTCGATGATGAAAAAGTAGAAACCCCAAAAGCCAGTAAGATTAAGATCAAATGAGGACACGAATGTTTTTGCCTTAGTTTTTCGCCCGTTGAGGTTGTGTGCTTTCCCTTGGAACCTCCGATTCCACCACAGCCGGCGGGTTATACCTAAACCCCAAGTAGAGGCTGGAATACCGACCTATTTCCTTTCTGATGCAAAGCACTGCGGGTTGGTATTCCGGCCTCATTTATTTGGAGAGTAATTGTTTTTGTCAATTGTTACCGGCCGGCATCCGGCCGTATTTCTCAATCCGTTTTAGAAACCCGGGTATCTTCCCTGACCTGTGCTACTTCGTTAGCGGAGATAGCGCCGGCGTTGTTGCCAAAACTCTGGCGGATATAGGTCAGCACATCCGCGATTTGTTGATCGTTGAGGAAAGCATGAGCCGCCATGGCGTTCTGATAGGTTTCCCCATTGATTTCTATAGGTTCGTTCAGGCCGTTGAGTACTACCTTTATGAGGCGCTCCTTGTCACCGGTGACCCATTCGGTTCCGGCGAGGGGTGGGTTCATGCCGGGTACGCCCGAGCCATTATCCATGTGGCAGGCGCGGCAGTAGGTATCGTAGACCTGTTTGCCGGTGGCTAGCTGGCCGGTGAGGCGATCTTCGACGCTGTCGTCGTCACCGGTGCGTTCCTGGGCGGCAATTTCCTGGGGGCGGCTGCTGATGCCGGAGCCTTCGCCGTAGTACATGATACGCCAGATGCGCCCCTTCTGTGAATCGGATACGTACAGGGAGCCGTCGGAACCCTGAGCGAGGCCACAGGGACGAAATTCGGCGTTGGAAGGGTTTTCTACCGGTTCGTCGCCGACGAAGCCGGTGGCGAAGATTTCCCATTCGCCGGCAGGGCGGCCGTCTTCCATAGGGACGAAGGCGACCATAAAGCCGGCTTGTTCGTAATTGATGCGGTTCCAGGAGCCGTGGAAGGCGATAAAGGCGCCGTTTTTATAGCGGGTGGGGAAGAGGTCGCCGGTATAGAAAAGAAGGGCGTTAGGGCCCATATGTCCGGGGAAACCGATAAGCGGTGCTTTGACATCTTCGCAACGTCCTTGCTTTTCGCCGTCGCCCCCGTATTCGGGCGCCAGCATTTTCTTGCCTTTAAACTGATCCCAGTAGCAGTAGGGCCAGCCGAAATCGTCGCCTTCTTCTACCATGAGAAACTCCTCGGCGGGCAGTTCCCGGCTCTCCTGGTCACTGTAGTGTTCGGGCCAGAAGCGGTAGAGGTCGTCGCGGCCGTGCTGCATGACGTAGAGCTTGTCATTGCTCTTGTTCCAGTCGAGCCCTACGGTATTGCGAATGCCGGTGGCGTAGGGCGAGCCGTCGTCCTGCACCTGTCCGGTCTGATTGGCATCGAATTTCCAGATGGCTGCCCGTACGGTATCTTCCGGGCAGGGATCAATGCCTGGCGATCCTTTACTGCGAGCTTCTTCCTGGCAGGCGTTAGAGCGCGAGCCGATATTGACGTACATATTGCCCCGGCCGTCGAAGGTGAAGGATTTGGAAGAGTGGCCCCGGGCGGTACTGTCGGGGAAGGTGATCATGGTGTCGATCTGCGGCTCGGGCGTCAGTTCGCCGGGGCGCATTTTCTGACGGTAGACCTGGGTAGGCGAGGAGTAGTAGATATAGCCGTTGTGCAGCGCGACTTCCGTACCCGTTCCGGTCCCGAAGCTCTCGATGAGGTCGGCGCGTGCGTCGGCGTTGGTATCGCGCAGGGCGACGACGCCGGTGCTGTCCTCCGCGCGTACCCGGCGCAGGCGCAGGTAAATGTCGCCGTTGTTATTGACGGCTACGTGGCGGCCCCGGCCGATCGAGTCGATTACCACAGCGACGCCGAAGTTATCGGGTAATTGTATGCCGTCGTTATCGGCTTCCGGGCGGGGGAGGTTGGCGTAAGGGTCGGTCGTTTCAGTCATCGTGTCCGTGCCACAATTACTCAGGGTCAGCCCCAGACTAAAGGTCAGCAGGATGTACAGTATTCGATTCATGCAAAGTTGCGTTTTATGGATGATAAGTGATCCTGCTAAGATAAAGAAATAATAATCGAATTGTTCGACTGACGTCGAGGTTGTAATCCGGGTTAATAGGGGGGTACAGCCTCTTAAAGGTCTTCATAGCATTTTTGATTCACTTTGGTGTGAGCAATAATGCCCGGTGGAAAAATCAGTTATCGGTATGAGGATGCAGCCCGCTTGCGGCTTACCAATATTACGGGCAGGATGATTTTGGGGAAATTGTTCCTACCGGCTGAAATTCAGCGGCCGGAATATAGGGCGAGGCAGGTATGTGAACAGTCGTTTTTTAGCACCGGAAACAAATTAAGACTTTCTCAACTATTAAAAATCCCTTAATTTTGCTCCTGCTCACTCATTAATTTTTTTTACGAAAACATCAACCAAGATGAAAAACTTCATCATTCTTTTCGCTCTTGCTGGCCTGCTGTCTGGCTGTGCTTTTACCGCTGCTCCGGTCTCAGGGCTGATTTACACCGATCTGCAGTACGGTGGTGTGCCGACTTCCAACCCGGTAGCCACCAAAGTCGGTACGGCGGAGGTGACTTCTATCCTGGGTATCGTCGCCACCGGCAATGCCAGCATTAACGAAGCTGCTCAAAAAGCCAACATCAGCCAGATTTCTCACGTCGATTACGAAGTGAAGAGCATTCTGGGGATTTACGCTACCTGGACCATTTACGTCTATGGTGAATAACTTTTACAGCTGATTAACTGAGAGCGGAAATGACCTTGAGAAAAGGATGTTTCCGCTCTTTTCTTTTATCAAGAAGATTTAATTTTTATGTATACCAAAATAATGTTTAGGAGAGCCGGATTCGGGTTATTACTCCTGCTGTTCTTACAAGGACTTCCGGCGCAGTCTTCAGGGAAATTTATCAAGCAGGTAGAGCAGGACAGCTTTACGCTCTACTTCGCCTTGCCCGTTTCGATGAAAGCCGAGGAAGCCCGTGTGAAATTCGAGCCTGATTTCACTTACCATGACTACGAAGGAGCGCCGGGGCGTGATCAGGTGACGATGAACTTCTCCTTATTCACCAAAGAGGACCCGGTGAAGCAAATCGAACGAATTGAGTTTCAGGCAGGACAGGAGTCTTTTACTACCAAAAACGTGAGCTTTCTTTATTTGGAGAAGAACGGAAGGAAGTGGCACACGCGATTTAGTGCGCTGGTACCGGTGTCGGCTTACAGGGCCGTTCTGGAGAAGGCGGAAAGCACTGTTTTTGAAATTCATGCGGAAAAGCGTACGTTCATTGTTCCGGGTAACCGGAAATGGCGAAAGTCAGCGGGAATTGTAGCGGAATACCTGACCAATCAGTGAGCTTTCGCTAAATAAGTGATTTAAAAGTACCTGATCAGTGGCCCTCATTTTTGGGCAGATGCAGCAGCGGGGCCTTAGTGTAGAAAGTACAAGAATTATTGCGGGAAATCCTGTCCGGCAAACAAAAAGAATCCTATTTTTGCCAGATCGAAGCGCTCGGTGCATTCCGGGGAACAATTGAAATAGAATAACGCATTATGAATATTCAAACTCAGGAAGCGAATATCAAGCTCAAAAGAGTTTTTATCGAATACCAGCTCCCGGAGGAGTTGCAACCTCTTCACGAACTGGCTAATAATCTGTGGTGGTCCTGGGACAAGGAGGCTGAGGAACTGTTCCGCTCTATCGATCCGGCGAACTGGGAAGAAGAATACGGCTATAACCCCATCCGCATGTTAGAAAGCCTGAGTGTTGAACGCATTAACGAGCTGGTGAAAGATGAGGCGTTTATGAAACATCTGCACGGGGTGAATAAGCGGTTTCGCGCCTATCTGGCTGAACAGCCGGCGGAGGGAAGCCCGCGCATCGCCTATTTCAGTATGGAGTATGGCCTGCATTACTCCGTGCGCCTGTATTCCGGCGGGCTGGGTATTTTGGCCGGTGATTACCTCAAGGAGGCCAGTGACAGCAATGTAGATATGGTGGCGGTTGGACTCTTGTACCGCTACGGATATTTTCAACAGTCGATCTCTCTGCACGGAGATCAAATCAGCAATTATCCGCCGCAGAAATTCACCCAACTGCCGGTATTGCCGGTACGGGACCGGTCGGGGGAATGGTTAAAAATTGATATTCAGCTGCCCGGTCGCACGGTGTATGCCAAGGTGTGGGAAATGAAAGTCGGCCGCATTTCACTGCACCTGCTGGATACTGACCTGGATGAGAACAGCTGGGAAGACCGCAGCCTGACGCATCAGTTATACGGAGGAGATAATGAACACCGGCTCAAGCAGGAAATGTTGCTGGGAATCGGTGGCATACGGGCCCTGCAGGCCCTCGATGTCCGAACTGATGTGTATCATATCAACGAAGGGCATGCTGCCTTCCTGGGCCTGGAGCGGCTACGTCACCTCATTACAGAAGAAAACATGTCCTTTGATCAGGCCAGGGAGGTGGTGCGTGCTTCTGCGCTTTTCACCACGCATACGCCCGTTCCCGCAGGTCATGATTACTTTCCGGAATCCTTGTTACGCAACTATCTCTTTGATTACGTATCGGAGCTGGGTATCGATTGGCAGCGATTCGTTGCTCTGGGGCGTATCGATCCGCTCAACAGCCAGGAAGATTTCTCAATGAGTCACTTGGCTATCCGGTTGTCACAGGAGGTCAACGGCGTTAGCGAGTTGCACGGGGAGGTTTCCAGGCGCATGTTCACCAACCTGTATCCCGGTTACAGCGCCACGGAACTTCACATCGGTTACGTGACCAACAGCGTGCACTACCCCTCCTGGATAGCCCGGGAATGGAATGATTTGTTTATCGAAACATTTGGAGCGGAATTTCTGAGCGATCAGTCGAATAAGAATTACTGGCGCGGGATTTACCAGGTGCAGCCGGAACGGATTATGACGATCCGCCGGCAGTTGAAGAAGGCTTTGCTGGATTACGTACGCGCCAAGTTAAAGACCGATCTCACCCGTCGCGGTGAGAAGCCGGGCGCTATTTTTGACGTACTCAACCACATTCAGGAAGATGCGTTGGTCATCGGCTTCGCCCGCCGTTTTGCCACTTATAAGCGTGCTCATTTGTTGTTTGCTAACCCCGAGCGCCTGGCCGAGCTGGTCAACGATGCGGAACGTCCGGTGATGTTCATCTTTGCCGGAAAGGCCCACCCTGCTGATCGTGGCGGACAAGACCTGATCAAGCGCATCGTGCAAGTCTCCCAGCAGCCCGAGTTTGCCGGTAAGATCATCTTCCTGGAAGGCTACAATATGGAAATGGCCAAATTTCTGGTACAAGGGGTGGACATTTGGCTCAACACCCCCACCCGGCCCAAGGAAGCTTCCGGCACCAGCGGGATGAAAGCCGTGCTGAACGGAGTGGTCAACTTCAGCGTACTCGACGGGTGGTGGGCCGAGGGCTACCGCCCGGATGCCGGCTGGGCGCTGCCCCTGGAACGCACCTATGATGACCAGCGCCTGCAGGATGAACTCGACGCAGAAACCATTTACAATACGCTGGAGAACGAAATCATCCCTACCTTCTTCGATACCAACGAGGAGGGCGCCCCCGAAGAATGGGTGCACTACATCAAAACGAATATCGCCGAGGTAGCCCCCAACTTCACCATGAAGCGCATGATGGACGATTATCACGAGCGCTTCTATTATGGCTTGCAAGAACGCGGACGCGCCGTGCGTCAGGAGGACTTTCAGAAAGCTAAAGCTATAGCCGAGTGGAAAAACTCCATACAAAACCACTGGAACCAGATCAAGGTACAGAAGATTGATGCCGTCGATACGGATAATTTTGCCCTTAGCGTCGGCGATCCCATCCGTGCTGAAATTGTCCTGCACCTCGATGGCATCGATCCTGAACACGTAGGCCTGGAAGTCGTCTTCTTCCGGCGTAACGGTGATGATGAGCTGGAACTGCGCCTGTCGCAGCCTTTCGAACTGATAGAGCGGAATGGCCCGGTGGCTACTTACTCTTGCGAAGTCAATCCACAAATGTCAGGCGTTTATGAGTACGGATTCCGCCTCTTTCCCAAACACCCGGAATTGCCGCACCGGCAGGACCTCGGGCTGGTAAGGTGGTTGTAACTGGATGCTGGATGGTTACCCTGTGGAATTCGCAAAGCGACTATTCCACAGGCTGAACCCGACCAGATCGTGTAGCGAGATGGACGGGCTAGGATGGTAGACTGGAGCGCGAAGCTTTGCTTCGCGACCTCCCAATAATCAAGCAAATGAAAAGCAATCGATTTTCTTGGATTTAAACACAGTAGCTGGATGCTGGGCCGGGCTTTGACGAGCAACAGTCATTGCTATGCCCTGCCTGCTCCTGGCCGCTGCGCCCCGGATAGCCGGTCTTTATCCGGCGAAAGCCCTGTTGAACAGCCAACAGCCAAACGCCAACGGCGAATAGCCGCTTTGACCGGCAAGGTTTTGGAAAGCGCATACATCTCTTTGCAGAGCTAGGCAGAGCGCCTTCCAACCCCGGCCGTCGGTACGGGGCTCCCTATTGTCGTTGCCCAGGGCCTAAAAAGGAAAACTGGGCAACAGTTCTTTAACTGTTACCCAGCCCGGAATAATAGCAACTATCTACTTATCTCCAATTTACTATACCATTTTTGGGACCATGTTTTCCTTTAGGAGCCTCGGCTCCGCAGGAAGCAAGGGCAAATGAGCCCCGCGCCGTTGCGGGCGCGGAGCGTTGAGGTTGCCCTATGAATAAATCGTTTTTTCATAGTATGTGAATGCTCATCTGGTTTTGATTCGAGTAAAAGCCGGACATCAGACACTGGTCTTGGTCCGGCTTTTATTAGCTAAGTGAGTCTCATTGTTTAACTAACTATCATTGCTTTTGTGTTGATTCAAAGATAAGGGCATGCCACCCCCTTTCAAAACCATTTTTTTGGTTTTTTTAGAGTTTCTAAGAACGGTTTTTTGCTCTGGAATTAGTATTTTTAATTGATAAAAGCCAGTAAAATAGGTTGAAATGCTCTCGATTTCAGATTTATCTTAAGTTATAGATAGAGTTTCTGAGCTGGATTTTTTTATTTTAGAAGTGGTTTAGACTTTTCTGCTGCAGCCGGGAAAACAGGATTTTCGTTCCATTTTGGGCTTCTTTTGAGGCGCATAGCAGCGCTACGTAACGAAAAAG
>Ga0209949_1000023_pt1 | contig 95074 bp, 63 predicted proteins | sample SalPonC_black_MG_FD_185711 | JGI IMG/M metagenome (GOLD analysis project Ga0209949, IMG submission 185711) | Salt pond soil microbial communities from South San Francisco under conditions of wetland restoration - Salt Pond MetaG... | ecosystem: Environmental > Aquatic > Marine > Intertidal zone... | reverse complement strand
CGCTGGCCAGGCGGCCGGGAGGCAGGCACCACAAGCGAGCGTCTGGTCAGCAATATTGATATCGCCGCCGCCTCACTGCAACTGGCGGATATCGATATACCGGATTGGATGCAGGGACGGGATTTTCTGGCGCCTGAGGCTCCGGAACGACAATACGTCTTCACTATGCGCGACCGGCGCGACGAAACCGTCGACCGCCTCCGGGCCGTGCGTTCACAGAATTTCAAATACATCCGCAATTTCTATCCCGAACGATCCTGGGCGCAGTTTAATGCCTACAAAAAGCGGCGGTACCCTGTACTTACTTTGATGGAAGTGATGCACGAGCGGGGCGAGCTCTCTTCTGCCCAGGCCCGCTTCTTCGCCCCTGAACGCCCGGCCGAAGAGCTGTACGACCTGCGCCGGGATCCCTACGAAATCAATAATCTTTCCGGGGAGAGCGCCTACGCCGATACCCTCATCCGGATGCGACAGGTGCTCGACGATTGGCTGGCCGAAGCAGACCAAGGCGTCTATCCGGAACCGCAAAAAGAAATCGATCACGCCGCCGACATGATGGCGGAGAATTACCGGAAATGGATGGAGGAACGAGGACTTTCCCCCGATATTTCCGATGAAGCATACCTGCAGTGGTGGATGGAAAAACTGGGGGTTGAAAAATGAGTTCTTGAGTGCTTGGGGGGTCGGGTGTTTTCCAGCCCTCGTTCCTCGGGCGGGTAAAAGTTCTTGAGTGCTTGAGTTTACCACAACCGAGAATGAGAGGTCTAAATCTCGCCGGGATTTTCAAACTTATATTTTTTGTTAAAAGATTCACTTACCAAGAACATTTGTAAGCATCATTTGTCTTTATGATAGTTTTACTTTTACATAAAATTGCAAAACTTTAATAAAGCTTTATGAGGAACACTATTTTATTTCTAAGCATATGGGTAATCGGCAGTCCTTCGTTTGCCCAGGAATCGATCCCGCCCGAAGTACAGTCGGCTTTATATGACTTCCATCCAACCGCGGAAGACGTTTTCTGGGAGCACCGGGAAGGCGCGATGGTAGCTAACTTTTTCACTTCCGGCGATCTGACTAAAGTATTCTTCGACGAGGAAGCCAACTGGCTCGAAACCCGGGCCCGCACCTCCATCCATGAGATGCCCAAAGCGGTAGCCGCCTTTATTCATCAGCATTACCGGAACGCGGAAATTTCCTACACCGGGGTAGTGAGCTGGCCGGACGGCCGAAAAGCTTACCGGGTGGAGTCAGAACTACCTTCTGAAGTCGTGGTGAAGATACTCAGCGAATCCGGAAAACTACTGGAGGAAAAACGCATCGCTTTTCAGCCGATCGAGACGAGTGGTTCCGCCTTACAACCACTACCCACAAAAGAAGAAACGCCTTTATCACCTGAAGAACTTTAAGCATTACTGCTCTTTAAAAGAGCCTATTCATCAACTACAGATGTGAGATTTCGCCGGCCGCCGAAAAATAACACTCTACCAGTACTAATCCGATTTGGTTGAGGGCGGCCGGTCTTTTTACTTATCAGCCATTTCCGAATTCTCAAGAGAAGACCGGCACTGTCTGTTCTGCTTTCTGGCCAACTATCCCTGCATTTCATTCCTAAACTCCGACGGACTCAGCCCACATTCTTTTTTAAACACTTTGGAAAAATAATCCGGATCACTGAACCCGCAATCATAAGCTACCGAAGCGATAGAAAGCTCCGGATTCTGCAATAGCCTTCTCGCATAGGCCAAGCGGATCAGGCGGATCATCTTGCTGGCGGAATAGCCGACCACAGCCTTCAGTTTGCGATGCAGCTGAGAGGAACTCATCGCTACTTCCTTGCTAAGTTGACTCACGGTGAACGACGAGTCACCGAGATGCTCCTGAATTACGGTCTTCACCCTGACGATAAAGGAATTTTCGGCAGGTTCCTGCTCTGTAGCTTGCCCATGCTCCGATAATCCTGAGAGAAACTGATAGTGGCTTTTAAGCCGTTCCCGATGCTGTAAGAGGTTATTCAGATGTAACAGCAACTCTTCTTCGTCAAAAGGTTTGGTCAGGTAAACATCAGCCCCCAGTTCGAGGCCTTTCAGCTTCGATTGCTGGCCGGCTTTTGCCGTCAGCAGCACCACTGGAATATGGCTGGTCCGGCGGTCTGTTTTGATTGCGCGACACACTTCCAGACCATCCTTAATGGGCATCATGATATCACTGATAATAAGATCAGGAATTTCCTTTCGCGCTTTTTCAATTCCCTCCTCACCATTAAGGGCGGCCTCAATCCTGAAGTTGGGAGTCAGGCAATTCGAAATATACTGCAATACATCCTGATTGTCTTCCACAACCAAAACCTTAGGGGCACCGGGTGAATCCGGAGAAAAGAAGGCCGGCATAGCTTTTGGTGAGGGGGAGGATGAAGGGAAAGCGTTTTCAGATGTGGCAGCAGGGCTCGCTTCGTTGCTTACCGGTAGCGTAAGGATAAACTCGGCGCCTTTTCCCGGCTTGCTCTTCACCCGGATCGTTCCCTCCATCAGAAGCACCAATTCTTTGACCAGGGCCAGGCCGACGCCGGCGCCGGCATAGCTCTCTCCACTCTTAGGAGGGACTAAGACGGAGTAAGGGACCTGATAAAACCGGTCGAAAATATACGGCAATTCTTCTTCCGGAATGCCCAACCCGGTATCTCTGATTTTGAGTTCGAAACGACCGGAGTTCAATTTGGATACCTGCAGGTAAATATTCCCACCCTCGGAAGTAAACTTAATCGCATTGGACAGCAGGTTGACGAAGATTTGCTGTAATCGCTCCGGATCATAATCCATATAAATGGTTTCCAGATCGGAAAGAAAATGCAGTTGTATCGCCCGGCTTTCGGCTAATGAGTGGAAAGACTCCGTAAGGTATTTTAAAAAAACAACCACATCGCCATTTACCGGGTTCAGCCGTATTTTTCCGGCCTCCAGTTTGGAAAGGTCCAGCATCTGGTTGACCAGCCGGAGTAATTGCCGGCCGTTGCGCTGTATCATATCCAGACTGGCGCTGGATTTTTCCTGTACCTGACCTTGTAATTGTTTGGCCAATCCCAGGATGACGGTCAGTGGCGTGCGAAATTCATGGGTGATATTGGTATACAAACGATCCTTGAGCTGTTCTACCTCTTTGACTCTTTCCACCTCCTGCTCGGCCAGGATTTTGGCTTCCCGCGCGATACGACTCTTATATCCCAGCCCCAGGGAGAAACACAGCAATTCCATCAGAATGCCACTGCGGGAGATCAGGACAGCCACATCCAGGCTTTTCCAATAGATACCCATAGTTCGCCAGGATAAGAGGATGGGAATTAACAGTGAAAAAACCAACAAGAGACCGGTACCTGCAATGATATACTTCGACAAGGGCGTTTCGATGCGCAACAGTTTGACAATCATCCCGACCATTATTCCAACCAATCCCAGACGCATATAGTAGTGAATAATCCAGCTCCAGGACAGACTGAAGGCCGAAAGAACAATGGTGAACACGAGATAAACTACTAACCCCAGTAGCGCCCAGCGAATAAACTGCCTGAGGCCTTTGTACCGGCGGTGCTCGTCGACGAAATATTGCACAAATAAGGCGTAGGCCATATATATGCCGATGTCAACCGGAATCTTTATATACCGCCATTCCGGCGTAAGCGGATGGATGATCTTCACCAGGGGATTGGCAAAATCGAATCGTTGCCAGAAATACAAAAACAGGAGGGCGACATACAATGAATAAAATAAAAAGGCCCGGTCGCGATTCTGGAAAAACTGAAAGAGGCTGAAAAACATCACGAAAAACAAAATCCCCAGAAAAAAGGATTCGATAGTCACGGAACGAAGTGCACTTTCATTATCCCGTTGAAAAAACTGATCGGGCGTCATTAATCTCAACCTGAATTTATCCGTTAAATACAACCGGTCCATAGCCCGCAGCCAGATGGTGTAGCGCCGTCCGGGCAACAGCTCAACCGGTAGCGTGGACATGGAAAAGGTCTCCAGATCAAATTCACGAATTGCTTCCAAGGACATCAGATTCCCAAAAACTGTGCTTCGCACCAGTTGTCCGTCGCTAAACTGATAATAAAAAACACTATCCATCCGTGGAACCTGCAGACGCAAATCAAGGGTGTCCGGACTCTGATTATCCAGTTCAATACGAAACCAATAATGGTATTTTCTGGAGGCAAACTTGTTGGGGTAAAAAAGATTTTCGAGCGGAACAAAATGCCCTGATTCCCAAGCGGCTTGTACCCTTTCCAAGGCCTGCGGGGGGACACTGTCCACATAAACCTCTGTGTATCCGGTCAACAAAATAATACTGTCGGGTTCCGAGTGGAGTACCAGCGGTTTGCGGGCCAGACTGGGTAAACAGCAGCAAGTGAGCAACAATAATATTCCCGCAGCACGCGGTAACGGTTGTTTCATTCAATTTCATGGTTCACTTATGCCCTTACCTGAATAGGCCATAATAAGGCACAGTAAAGAGAGTTGTTTTCACAAAATATTAAAAATCAGCGAGGAGTGCATCCCGACAAATCTTGCATTATACCCGAAAAATCTTGCAACGGACAAAAATAAGGGGCAATTGAACGGATTTTACTGCAAAAGATATCCGTCAAAACACATATTGAAGTTGTCTGAAATTAACTGACCACTAAAATTCAATATCATGAAAAACTTACTTTCAACTGCTTTTCTATTACTCCTTTCAATTTCCTTATTGGCACAAAACAATGAAAAACAAGCCATCATCGAAGTGATCGAAGGCGAGCATGTTGCGGCCGCTTCAAAAGATTTTAACAAATTTGCCGGCTACTATGATCAAAACGAAAATGTAATCTGGGGGAATGGGATTACCTATTCCTACAAAGGCTGGGCAGAAGTAGGGAAAACGATAAAATCATTGATGGAACAGGACCCTGAGCCGATGGACCCCAGCGTTTTTTACAACTACCAGATCTCCATTGCCGGCAATAAAGCCTGGGCGACTTTTGACAAAAAAGAGAAAGGCGGAAGCCATCCCATTTCCAAAGAACAACGCATACTGATCAAGAAGAACGGGGAATGGAAACTGGTGACGGCGCTATTTTTCCCTATGTAAAAAATTCTGTGCACTTTGTGTCCTCTGTAGTGCATGAAGCTGTCTGCTGACGGCGAGAAAGTAGAAAATTTTAGACAACTTCATTTGCTGCAAGTGCGAACAAAAACCAAGAACCCATGAAAACAAGCTGCTTATCGACCTTTTTCCTGTCGATCCCCCTCTTCTTATTCGCCCAAAGCAGTACAGCAGAACCTCCTGCGTATTTGCCACCAGTTGATTCCGAACTAAGCGCATCGGAAATTTTTGAAAAAGTTATTCGCCACTACGACCCTAAGGGAGTCTGGAGTGAATTTGAGGGCAGCATGCACCTGTACACCATCGGCAATGGAACGACAGGCGAAGAGGACCTAACCATTAACAATGCTGACGGCTTTTACCGGAGCATCAAATATCTCAACGACAGCACCTTCGTAAAAGGGTTCGCTGATGAAGAGCTGTTTTTCCAGGTCAACGGACAGGAAATGACAGCAACAGCCATTCCGGATCGACTCCGGCAAAATCCATACTCTTTATCTAAACAATCGGTAAAGACCATGGCGGAGCATCACAAGTTTCACTTCAGCATTCCACTCACCCTGCAGGCTGTAGGGGCTGAGCCCCTGCCGGAAGTAAAAGAGAAATCGCTATTCGGTACGGATTGCCTCGCTATCCAGTTTCCGGGCCTGCCGGACAACTATGAACAGGGAGTTTACAACGGTGGAATTACCCTTTATGTTAATCCCAGCGATGACTACAAGCTCCACGCCGCTCACTTTGACAATGGATACTGGACTAACCAGGAAGGCGTACTGAATGTCTTTGCCGGCGAAATCGAAATTAACGGTCTCATCATCCCTCAGCAAAGACTCTACTTCGACGCCGCCAACCACAACTACCGCTTTGTCGATGCCTTTTCTACCGAAACCTGTATAGATGAAATAAAAAACGGACCGCACCGCCGTTTGCTCTACATGTCCTTCAAAGAAGGAACATCAGATGAGGATATCCAGTACGTTAAGGACACCTTCCAGGGCATGGTCAGCAAAGTGGACGGTATGGATAAAGCCATATGGATGCAATCCCCCGATGATGATTCGGAATTCAAGTACTCCCTCCTACTGGAATTTGCGGACCTGGCGGCGCTGAAAGCCTACGAGGAACATCCCGATCATAAAGCCGTAGCGGAAAAGGGCGGTACAATCGTCGCCAAACTGCTGGGCCATACTTATCAGGACAAATAATACCAATTCGGAAGTCAGAAGCCGGAAAGCGGAACGCACAAATCATTGACTTCCAATTTTTTGAAATTGGTTACCCTCAACAAAAAAGAATGAAATCAGGATAATTCAATCCATTTTATCCGCCGATGCTGTCGGTCGAAGGCCGAAGCTTCAGCGAAGGCGGAAAATCCTTAAAATCAACCACGATGGAAACGACAGTAAACGAAGACAAGCTCAACCAATTACTCGGAAAGATGGTCGGTGACCTGGGCGCCGCCGTTAATGGTGCGCTGGTAATCATCGGCGACAAGCTGGGGCTGTACCGCGCCCTTCATAAAAACGGCCCCATGAACTCCCAGGCGCTGGCCGACGAGACCGGCGCCTCGGAACGCTACCTGCGCGAGTGGCTGTCTGCCCAGGCAGCACAAGGCTACTTGCAGTACCATCCCGAAGAAGAAACTTTTTCACTTAGCCCCGAACAGGCTATGGTCTTTGCCGACAGCGAAAGCCCGGTTATCATGACCGGCGGCTTCTATGCCATCTCTTCGGTCTATAACGACGAGCCCCGCATCACGAAGGCTTTCCAGAGTGGCGAGGGCCTTTCCTGGGGTGATCACTGCAACTGCCTCTTCTGCGGCACGGAAAAGTTCTTCCGTCCGTCTTACAAGCACCACCTCACGCAGGACTGGATTCCTTCACTGGATGGGGTTGATGAAAAGTTGAAACGCGGAGCTAAAGTAGCGGATATCGGTTGCGGCCACGCCGTCTCCACCCTGCTGATGGCGCAGGCCTACCCCAACTCCGAATTCGTAGGTATTGACCTGCACGCTCCCTCCATAGAGCATGCCAGAAAGGCCAATGAAAAACTGGGGCTGCCGAACGTCAGCTTTGAAGTCGCCGACGCTTCCCAGCCTCACAAAGGCGGATTCGACTTCATCACCTCCTTCGATTGCCTCCACGATATGGGCGACCCGGCCGCCGTCGCCGGTCAGGTCAAACACATGCTCAATCCCGGCGGAACCTGGATGATCGTCGAACCCTTCGCCAACGACAAGCTGGAAGATAACCTCAATCCGGTGGGCAGCACCTACTACGGTTTCTCCACCATGATCTGCGTGCCTTCTTCGCTCAGTCAACCCAATGCCAAGGCCCTGGGCGCCCAGGCCGGCGAAGCCCGGATACGGTCCGAAGTAAAAGCGGGCGGCTTCAGCCATTTTCGCCGGGCGGCCGAAACGCCGTTTAACCTGATTTACGAAGCGAAAGCATAAACAGTCCTGGTTATCCTGAAGACCGGGAGCATCTATCACTTTATTATTTCTCCCGGTCTCTTTCCAGGCACAGTCCCTTTCCCGACGTTTCCCACTTTAAAAGAGGGAAGGAAGAGCAATGTCGTCAACTTAAGGTTTTGGCTACTTCTTCTGTTCTTCTGTTCTGCGGTTCAATATATATGAGGAATTAGAAGGAACCGTAGAACAGAGGAACAGAGGAATATCCAACCGCAGAAGTGCCCAAAACCGCTAAAGTTGCCAGCATTAGAAGGAATAGGCTCACCTAAAACAAATCTTGAGGGTAGACCTAAAAATGGTAGTCAAAAATTTACTCCGGCAAGATCAATACCTTTTTCAGCACAAAACCCCGTTCTGTCCGGATTTTTACACCATAAAGGCCGGGGGGATATTGCCGAACCGGAAAAGTGATCGTACCGTTGCGCCCTGAGTGAACTGCCGTTTGCAACACCAGCCCCGAACTGTTAATTAAGGATATATTCACCGGACCCGCCTCTTTTCTTACCCATCCGATATACAGTTGATCCCCGGCCGGATTGGGAAAAATGCGAAGTCTGAGCGCTTCTTCACTCAGGCGAGAGGCACTCGTAGGCAACGCAAAAGCCATCTCCGTTTCGGCCGTTCCGGTCAGCGTCCGGTCTACAGCGTACCCCGTTATGCGGATCCAGTAGAGGGAATCGGCCGGGAAGCCCGTCGGATCCCATTGGTAGGCCGTATCGGTGAGTCCTTCCGCGACGGTGGTATAGTTCATCCGGTCATCCGCGCTGACGGCGACGGCGTACCGCACCGGACGAGCGTCATCCGGGTTGAGGAGGCGCCAGGTGATGGGATCGGCCGGGTTCCAGACCGAATCGCCGGAAGGGGTCAGTATTTCAATAACCGGATTTTCGTACTGGTGAAGCAACTCTGCGAAGCCGCGCCCGGTAACTGCCTGCCCGTTCACCGTTCCTTCGATCCTGGTGGCGCCCTCATAGAAGCGAAACGGCAGACTGACTTCATGGGTGGTGTTGCGCAGGGTGATGAGTAAGTCGATCGAAGGTTCCTCCGCTGTGAGGCGCCACTGCCGGGCGTAAGCCACTTCGCCGTCCGGCATCCAGACATAGCCGAGTCGTTCCAGCGTAAAATCACCGGTAGTCAGGGAGGTAGAATCATCGATATAGGCGCTAAGAAATTTAAAGGTGATCGTATCCGGAATTTGGTTATCAGCTGTAAAGAGGTTCCACAGATTGATGTCCATACCGTTAGACAGTTGCAGGCTAAACCACTCCCAGGGTTCGCTCTCCAGCGGGTTGGTCGTACCGTACTGACGGTCGATCCAGGCGGTGCCGCTGACGGGTTCGCTTATTCCATCTACACTAAGGGTACCGCTTACTTCAATACCGGTCTGTGAATAGTAATAGGTATAGCTTCCGGCACCCTGGGGCAAAAAGCCGTCGCCACCGACCATTAAGGGCCGCTTAACGGCATTGTATTGAAGGTCGATGGCTCCGTTCAGTCCGGCAGCGGTGATGGTATATTGAAAAGGCAGCAGTTCGCCGGTATCATCTTTTTGGGTTCCCCATTCCTCTGCAGATCCCCCAAGTAATTCTGCCCGGATTTCCAGATGATCCTGGGCCAGCACCGGGTAGTTACAGGGGATGGTTTCGTCGAAGAAGGTCCCGGCCGTTTCATTGGCGATATTGAAAATGCGAAAACCCTCGGAGAATACAGTAGGAAAATAAAAGTAGGTCAGCATAACGGAGTACTCATTGCCGGTCTGCTCACCGGTTAGTTGGGCAGTGGTGTACCACCATTCAATCGGTTCTTCGGGATGCCATCCTTCGTCATCAGGAAAAAACAGTTCGCTGCCCGGTTCGTGGTAAGGATAGGATTTCCAGTCCTGACCGGAAAGGGCAGTTACCAGAAAAAGCAACAGAAAGGCAGTAGGAAGTAGAAACTTCTTCATTTTCAAGTTTTTTAAGGTTCGTAAATCTTTTAGAGCTTGGACATCAGATCCTGTGGCTTGTAGCTTTAGCGCCGGACGATGCTGGAGATCAGAATCGAGCCTTGATTTCCAGCGACTTGCAAATTCCCTACGGCTGATATTGATGGCTGATGAGCTTTAAATTGAGGTTGATCCCTGCTATCCGGCATCCAAATTATAGAAGTTCAAGATATTCAAAGCACTGGGGTAAAACCCGGCCTCACAAATTCAACCAGTAAGTCATCTTCGCCACCAGGGCCCGGTTGCGCACGCCGAACTGGCTGAAGGACTCGGCGAGGTAGTTGTCGGTATACACCAGGAAAAAATCGGATACCGGGGCGAAGCGCCATTGGAAGCGCGTATTTACATTAAGGTTATCCAGCTGGTTATTATACTGAACGAAAGCAGTAAGGAAGAGAGATTTGGTAAAGGTAATATCGAAACGGGGTCCCAGCAGCCAGATAGAAACGGGCTCGAAAGGTGCAGCCAGTTTTACATAGTTGTAATCCCAGTTCAAAGCTACGGAGCCGTAGGGCTGAAAGCGATAGGTCAGTTCTCCGGCGATACCAACCCGGTGGCCGCTGTAAAACTGGCCGGCTGTCGGTGCCAATTCAAAAATCAGGCGTTTTCGCTGATCAGACCGGTACTCGGCCGAGACACTGAAATAATGGTAGTCCGACCCTGCCGGCAGAAAAACGGAATCTGCCTGCAACCTTGTGGGGTCGAAGTCGCGTAGGAGAGTCAGCCAGTTCTCTTCCAGTGTGATACTACCGTTGGTATTATTACTGAAGTCGACATTCCAGCTGAGTTCCGTTTGACGTTCCGACAGGCCGTAGCTGGGCAGGATTTCATTGCCGTCCTCTCCGATTTGCAGGAAAAAACGCGTATCCAGGTTTAAACTGTGCTGATTGATGATCTTTCCCTGCGGATAAAAAAACAGCTCCGCTTCCGGGCTCATCAGGATGTAGTCGCGTCGCGGCACGAAACCCACCTCCGCATTATACCCATTGCCGATCCAGGAATGCGCCCATTCCAGGCGGTAGTCGCGGCGCAGGTACTCCAGTTGCGAGCCATGCGCGTAGGGCTGGGTCTGCTGCTCGGGACTAAACGAATGATGGTAGAAAGCTTTGCCCGTCCAGCGGTTATCAGGGGTCGCCAGCCGGTACTCCAGCCCCGCCACCCGGTTGTAGCGGTTGAAATCACCGTTGGCTTCTGCGCCATTGATCGCCTGCTTGTTGACGAAGACAAAGGACAGGTTGGAGCGGTTGAACACCTGCTGTTGCAGGGCGCCTACGGTATAATTGAAAACAGGCAAGCCGCTTTCTTTCAGAGCAGCCGTCTGCATATTGAGCAGACCAATGCGGAGGTCCTCGTTGAGCTTGCCGCTGAGGCGGACGCCGTAGTGAATCGGGTTTTGCACGTTCTGTCCCGTTGTCGTGTCAATCGCCACCCCGATGCGGCGCGAAAAGAAAGGGTTGACCCTTGACAGGCCGAAGTCGCTGAACAGGTCGGCGTTTTCCAGAAAAAACTGCCGTCTTTCCGGAAAGAAAATCTCAAAGCGATCCAGGTTGGTCACCTGCCGGTCGACCTCCACCTGTGAAAAGTCGGGATTAGCTGTCAGATCGAGGTTGAGCCCGGAGGTGACGGCGATCTTGGCATCACCCCCGATGTTGCCGGTATAGTCGGCCGGAACCGCCGGCTCTGCTTCAAAGTCTTTGACACCCGACGCGGTGACATAGGGAATGAGGGAGACATTCCCGCCCGGCCTTTCCGGCGGCTCCTCCCAGATGATTTTACCTAAAAAGGCCAGGTCCATCACCCGCAGGTTACGCGGAATGCGCATCCAGGACGACTCCTCGTTCAGTTGGGTATCGTTGCGGTAGCAATTAAAACGCCATTCCCGGCTGTTCTCCTGATAGCGGAATGTCGAAAAAGGGATCATAAATTCCGCTACCCACCGATCCTGGTACCGGCGGGTCTCGCCATACCATTTGTTATCCCAGGAAGAAGAGAAATCACTGGTCTGACGCCCTCCGTTGGAAACCAGCGCCTCGCGTTGAACGCCGTAGGGATTCATGCCAAAGATAAAGGCGTTGGTCTTGTCATTGAAGGTATCGAAAATCAGCGTTACGTTGTCGTTGCCACTGAAACGATAATCCCGGCGAAGAGAGGAGACCACGAACTCATCTCCGGTAGTAAAACACTCTACGGCCACGTATAGAAAGTCATCATCATAAGCCATGCGTACCTTCGTCTGTCCGGCAGCCCTCAGGGAATCGGTGGGAAAAAACTGCCAGAAGTTCTCCGCGCCCCCCCTCTCTTGCCAGACCGCTTCGTCGAGAACGCCGTCAAGCTCAATAGGGGCAGGGGTTTTCACCGGATAAATAGCAGCCGTTTTTTCGGCCGCTGCCTCTTCCAGGCCGGCAGCGGGCTGGGCAATTAATGCAACGCGCATAAAAAACGCGAATGATAACAGGGGGACAATCCTTAACATGACAGTACAGACTAATTGGCGAAGGTCATAAATTTAGTACTATTTGTTAAACTTTCATTTCATAACAATACAGCACTTCTATTTTATCGCTGCTTCCACTACTTCCTGTACCGACTGACTGTCGTGCCATTGTTCCTTATTTACAACCGGATTAGCGTACATACGAAGAAAAATCGATCCGGCATCAGGATCAGGAATGGCAGCCAGTTTGCGCTCCATCCGGTCGAGGAAAACCTGCTTTTCTTCTTTTGTGTACTGGCAGGCATACCGGTCTGTACCAAACAATTCGTCGAAGGCGATGTAATTCGTCGGCCAGAGCCGGTAGTTGCGCTGTATTTCGCGGTCGATCAATCGGCTGAGCACCTGGCCATGCCTGGATTCTGTTTCAACGGATTGTAAAATCGCCTGGATTTCATCATTCATAAGTTTTCCAGCCTGTATATGAATTCTTTTTTTCTGCCCCAGCAAACCGGCGAGGATAGACTGGAAATCTTCTCCTTTCTCTTTCTCGTATTTTGCTCCTTTCGAAGCGGCGAGCAGTTCCCGGACCTTGAGATGATCGGTGGGATCAAGTTCGTAGGATATCGCCAGCGGAACCAGCTTAAGTTTCAGCAGGTGATCGAGGCCCTTTTCCTGCTGGTCTTTGGCCAGGGTAAGCATTTTAATCACACCGGGATGGGTAACATCATTACCTTCTTTGGCTCTTCCCTCCCGCTGGGCAATCCATACCGACCGGTTTTCTTCAGTAACCAGACTGGTAATAAACTGCGAAAGATGACGGGAACTCAACAGGGTCTCTCTGGGGCTCAATCCACGCCGGACTAAAAAATTGCGGTTGATTTTTGAAAACTCCAGTAACCATTCACTGGGCACGAGATTGTCCCCGATAGCGGAAGCCGTCATGATCATTTTTTTCTCCAACAACACATAATTTGTCAGGGCTGTATCCAGAACGATATCCCGGTGGTTGGAGAAGTACAGGTAGGGAGTATCTTTTTCCAGCTTTTCAAAGCCGCCGGTCGTCAGTCCTTCCGAATGTTCATTCAACAAGCGCTGTAAAGCGGGGTAAATAATCTTAGCCTGAAAGGCTTTTGTGGAATGGCAGGCGTCGAGGATGGTTGTGATCTCTTCCGTACGCTTATTCGGAAAAGCGTAGTGAAGCAGAGCCTGCATCATAGGGTGATGCTGCATCTTTTGCAGCCTGGTATGAATTTTTTCATCAGGAAAAAAGCCAATGTCTTGTTCGTTCATCTAATGTGTTTCTTCTTGCTGTCCAGTTTCTTTGACGAATGAGTCGATTTGAAACCAGCTGAATGCTTGTCAAAGAAGACAATCTTTAAGTCGTAAACCGTTTAAGATAGTTTTTATTTCAATTAAGTTTTACAAATTAAGATTCGTAGTCCGACTCTTCGTCCGGGAAAGAAGCAATCACCAATCCTGAAATCACCCCGGCATGTTGTATCACTATTTTAACCCGGATTAAAAGGAACAAGCACAAAATCTTGAAGAGCTGCTTTTCACTCCATCATATAAATCCACCGTTTGATAAAGGGAAAGCCCCTTGCGCATGCGTGCAAGGGGCTTTTTTGTTTCGCAAGCATCACCTTAACATCCACCTACCCTCACATATTCTCCTCATTCAACCTGCTGAGAAACGCCACCAGGTCCCGGATCTGCCGCTTGGTCAGAATATTTCCCACCGGCGGCATACTGGAGGGGATGTCCTCCCGCTTGGCGATTTGCGCTTTTCCCACCGTGCGGATATCCTCCTTACCGATTTTCAGGCGGATGGCGCTGTCCGTCTCTTCGAGCACCGTACCGGAGACTGTTTCCCCGTCCTGCGTCTCCAGAATTACGACACCATAACCCGCCGCCAGCTTGGCGCTGGGCGCCACCAGCGATTCCAGGATTTCCTCTTTCGAGAGGCGGTCACCGACGCCGGCCAGTCCTGGCCCGGCGTTACCGCCGCGTTCGAAGATAGCGTGGCAGCGGGTGCACTGCGCCGCCTCGTTGTTGTTGAAGATCTGCCAGCCGCGGCGGGCATTGCCGCCCACCAGCGCTTCCCGGTATTGAGCGATCGGATCATCCGCTGGTTTGGCGGCCTCGTAGGCTTCCAGCTTTTTCATGAGCTCCGGATCGTTTTGCTTCTCCACCGCTTCGATGATGTCCAGTTGGACGGCCGGCGGCTGCCGGCCGAGCGTCAGTTGGTTCAGGGCCTCCGCCAGCGTATTCACCGCTTCTTCGCTCTGGTAAGCCCCCAGGGAAGTATAGGCCGCCTGTTGCTCTTCTATCGTACCGGTTTCGATAATACGCTGAAACAATTGTACGGCATCGCCTTCGGCGATATCGGACTCAGGCAAAATGGATACGGCGGTGGAGCGCACCTCGTTGTTCCGGTCGGCGATAGCGATTTGTAAGGCTTCCGCCAAATTGTCCGTATCCAGCTCATACAAAGCCTCCAGGGCGGCCTTGCGCACTTCGGCGTCGGCGTCATTTTTGACCAGCGCCATAAGCGTGGGAGCCTGGTCGCTCATCTCCAGACGGGCGGCGGCTTTGGCGGCAGCGATCTGGACTTCGGCCGTCTGGTCGTTAATCATTTCCGCCAGCATGGGTTGCAAAACTTCCAGGACCGGCGCCGCCTCACGCGTGATCTCACCGCGGTAGCGCCCGTCGACGCGATCGAAGACCGAAGGCTTGGACCAGGTGCTGAGGGCAGCCAGCGCTTCGGCGCGCATGGCGGGCGGTGCGGTGGCGCGCTGCGCATAGGCCGCCAGGCGATCGATGTTCTCAGGGGCGTCTACCCGCAGGTTGGCATTGATAGCGCGGCGCAGCAGGGGTTCGCTGGTGAAACGCTCCTCATCCAGCACCCGCGCCAGATCGGGCAGGGCGGCTTCGATGGAAAAGTCGTCGTTGATCGCGCGGGCGGCTTCCGTCACCACATATTCCTCAGGGTCCTGAAGGAAGCTGGCGACGCCGGGACTGCTCATGCGACGCAGGGCCACGACGGCAGCGGTGCGCACCGCTTTCGACTCATCATCTTTCAGTGCTACCAATGCTTCTTCGTTGCCGATGCGCCCCAGGGCGATGGCGCCGGCGTGGCGCAGCGTGACGTCTTGGTCGTTATTCGCCCGCAGCATCTCGATGATGGACGGTACCGCATCCGGGTACGACATCCGGCCCAGGGCTTCGGTAGCCAGCAAGCGCACGCGGGCAGACTCGTGATTGACAAGCGGAACAAGGCCGGCGCCGGCATCGCTATATCGCACATCGCCGAGCATTTTGGCGGCCTGGGCGATGATCTCCGTATCCGCATCCTGCAGGAAAGGAACAAAGTCCTTTGCGTAATCCATATTTTTTCGCGAAAGCTGTCCCATACCCCAGAGGGCGTGGATACGGGCCAGCTGGTTATCCGAATCCCTGGCGACTGCCAGCAGGGCTTCGTAGCCGGTTTCATCGCGCTTCGCCAGTTCAAACTGCGCCTTTTGCCGCACGCGCATGTCCTGATGCGCCAGCAGCTCGCTCAGCTCCGCTTCGGTATTTTCGGAGAAACCGGCTTGTATCAGTTGACTTGTTTCCTGCCGGATGGCTGTATTGGCCCCGCCGGGTATGTCCAGCTTCCAGATGCGGCCGGCGCTTTTGGGCTCCCAGCCCGTGATCCAGTCGCTGAAGTACAGCGCGCCGTCGGGGCCGAAATCCAGACCGGTAGGCAGGATACCCTTGACAACTTCCTTCGTCGACTCCAGTTCGAAGGAGGCGCCCTTCGGCTCCAGGGTGAAGGCGTGCAGCGGTGAGTTCGCTGGGGAACCCCGAAACTCGACGATGAAGAAGTGATCGTACCACTCCGGCCCCAGGGCTGTTCCCGGGTTGTAGACCATACCGGTGGGGCCGTTGACGTAGTTGGCGATGGGCGGCAGGATATAAGCGGCCTGCCCGTCCCAGCGAGGGATGTGCAGACGCTCGTCCATCCAAACCTTATACTCGTTATTGTCGGGATCGGTGTACTTGCCGAACTGCCAGTTGATACGCCAGCCGGTATCGGCGCCGTCGATCAGGTGTACCAGACGCTCCCGCTCGCCGCGGTGGTCGCCGTCGTTGTCTTCGGTGATCAGGTTGCCGTATTGGTCGAAGACGAATTCGTGGGTGTTACGCACGCCGGCGACGTACACCTCGAAATTGCTGCCGTCGGGCTCGGAGCGCACGATAACGCCCCGGTTGGGATATTTCCAGCGCTTGCCGGTCTGATCCACCACATTCATGCCGATGTCGCCGATGCCCCACCAGATGCGGCCGTCGGGACCGATTTTGGCGCCCGACATACCGTGGCCGCTGAAGCCGATGTGCACCGCGTATCCACGGCTGATCGACTCCTTCTCGTCCGCGATGCCGTCGCCGTCATTATCGCGGGTCCGCCACATATCCGGCGCTACGCCGATGAAGACGTCACCGTCGTGATATTCGATGCCGTTAGCGACGTCCGTGATTTCCTCGTGAAAATCTTTCAGGTACAGCTGCGCCCGGTCGGCAATGCCGTCGCCGGTGCTGTCCGATACCACCCAGACCTCCTCTTTCTCGACCGCCAGGTCGCGCCAGTCGAGCACGCCGTCTTCGTTCAGGTCTTTGAGCGAGCGCTCGCCTTCTTCGTTGGTTTCGGAAAAGGTTTCGTGCAGGAATTCCCGGCGGTCTTCTATCGTCTGAAAGGAAATGGAGGCCGTCATCCAGTTGCGATGACCGCGGATGTCAAATTCGGAGTTGCTTTGCCGGACGGCTTTGGTGTAGAAAACGCGTCCCTGCGGATCAATGCTGATCGCAATGGGGTCCGACACCAGAGAGTCTACCGCCCAGAGTGATAAATCGAGGCCGTCGGCGACTTCCGCCGCCACTTCCTGCCTGATCTTTCCGGCCAGATCGGCCGCCTGATCGTCCGGTAGACTGATGATTTCAGTGGGATAAAGTGGTTCAGAGGCTTGTTCTTGTTGACAGGCGTACATCGTCAGAAAGAGCAAGCCCAAGAGAGATAGTTTGATTTTGTCCATTAGCCGTAATTATTTTCGCGGTAAAATAAGAAAGTTGCCGTCCTGCACAAAGCAATTGAATGAGCTCACGCAAAAAATGCTGCCTTTACCCAAGACAACCTTTCCTATTTCTGATTTCCTATTCCTCCTCTTTTTCTTCCACCGTGAAATCCAGGGGTATCCCCAGTTCCTTGTACAGCGCCCGTCTGGCCTCTTTATCCAGTTCCAGTTCATTGCGGGCGGCGATAGCTACTTCCTCCGCTTTTGACCTGGGCACTACTATGACGCCGTCGCCGTCGGCCACCACTACATCGCCGGGATGAACCAGTACACCACCGACTACCACCGGTTTGTTGTAACTTTCCAGTTCATTCCTTCCCGGCCGGATGCCCCGGCCGCGCTTGTAGATGTCGGTATATACCGGAATGCGTTGTTTGATGATCTCATCCGTATCCCGCATTCCCCCGGAGGAGACCATCCCCACCGCGCCGGCCTTCTTGAAAACCAGGGTGTTATTGGAGCCGAAGCTGCCGGTATCGCCCTCGCCTTCTACATCGACTACGATGAGGTGACCGGGTTTGATTTTATCGCGGTAGGGTTCGCCGCTGTCGTAGGTGTACCATTCGTCCCGCCATTTGTTGTATTCTTCCCGGCTGACGTCCGGTCCCAGTCGCGGCATTTGGGTAGGCACGTAGCGCACGGTAAAGGCAATGCCTACCATCTGGTGTTTGAAGTTGTCGATGTCTTTCCAGAGCGGAATGATTTTGGGATCCATCAGGCCGAGATCGTAGAGGCCGAGTTTATCCATTCCGTCAGAGACGTCGGCGACTCGTAGTCCTTCGTACAGTTTGAGCAGGTCTTCGTCACTGAGAGAGGAGGTGGTATCCTGTGCATGGGAAAAGAAAATACAAAAGATAGCCATCAGGGAGAGAACCGTTCTTCTCATGGTTTTTAACCAAAAATAATAAAACAACGTCGCGATGCAATAGTGCCGCAGGTAAAGAATTTATAAAAGCCGCGTAGCGGCGACAGACTGTAGCCTGGGGCGCGAGCCCCAGCGAGCCCTTCAACTCTTACTTCGTCTCCACCACCTCCACCCCCATCCAGTTCTCCGGTGCGCCCTGCTGCAGATACCGTTCCGTTTTCCGAAGCAGCACCCCGGCGGGCTGGTCACCGGGATTGGCTTTAAGGATTTTCCCGAATTCCGCGGCGGCCTCCTGGAATTGGCCGTTCAGGAAATTGGCCAGGGCCGTTTCGAAAGCAGGAAGCATTTCAAGTTTGAGCGTTCTCGACCTGGGCGGATCGCCGCCGAAGCATTCATAGAGATGCACGATTTCCTGTTTGCCTTTCACCTGTACGGGACCGAGGTAGCGTTCGTAATTGATTTCGATTATGTTGGCGCTGTCGGCCGTTCGCTCCGGAGCAGAACGCTTTCCACATAAAATATTTGCCCCGAAGTATTTGGTCAGGCTTTCCACCCTGGCGGCGGTATTTACCGTATCGGAGAGGGTGGCGGCGTCCATCCGTTTATCATCTCCGATGATGCCCATGACCAGGGGACCGGTATACAGGCCGATACCCAGCTTGACGGGCTGCCGTTCGTGCGCCTCCCGGTCGTAGTTGTAGTTCCGCAGCAGGTTTTGGATGTCGACGGCAGCGTTCAGGGCGTCTTCGGGGCGCTCGGGGAAGAGGGCCATAATGGCATCGCCGAGATAGTGATTGACAAAGCCCTGGTGTTGCCGGATGAGCGGTCCGATGCGCCCGTAGAGGCTGTTGATGAATTTGAAATTATCCTTCGGTGTCATGCGTTCCGCCATGGAGGTATAACCCCGGATATCGCTGAAAAAGACCGTTACTTCCCGTTCGGCGAGGTCGCCCAGCGCTACCTCGGTGATGCGTTCTTTACCGAGCGTACGCAGGAAGGCGTTCGGGACAAATTTGCTAGTCACTTCGTTCAGCAGCTTCTCCCGTTCCAGGTCCTCGGCCTGCCGGGCCGTTTTTTGGCGGTGTTCGCGCAAGCGCATGAGGACGAAGCCCCCCATGGACAAAAAGATCATCAGCCCTGCGCTACCCAGCATCCATATTTTTCGCGTGTTGCGTTCCCGGGTCAGGCGCGCCTCTATGGCGGCCTGTTGTTTGGCGAAAGCCAGGCTATCGGCCAACTTTTCCTTTTCGAAGACGTACCCCATTTCCAGGCGGGCGATTTCGCGGGCTTTTTCCTCGTCGATGAGTGAATCGCGCAGCTGGTCGAATTCTTTTTGGTAGCCGTAAGCTTGCCGGTAATCTCCTAATGATTCCCAGGTTTCCGCCAAACAGCCGCAGGCTTTTTTGATTACCCTTACCGTACCCACCTGCCGGGCCAGATCACGGGCATCGGCACACCATTTTCCGGCTTGGGTAAAATAGCCGTTGGAAAGATGGAGCTGGCCTATTTCCGTGTAGATATCGGCAATCATTCCAGATTCCCCCAGGGTCAGGTACAGGTCGAGCACCCGATGATACTGTTCCAACGCCTGTGCCGTTTTTCCCTGCCCCTTGTAGATGTAAGCCATGCTCTTACTCGCCGAGGCGACGACGGACTGCATCCCCATCGCTTCCGCGATTCGTATACTTTGCTCTGCGAATTGCAGGGCATGATCAAAATCATTGCGCGCACTGTACAAAGAGGCCAAATGGTCGTATGCCTTGGCCAGCGCGTCCTGATCTTCCAGTTCCCGGGCCAGGGAAGCATAGCGGGAAAAATAATCGTGCGCCCGATCGAGGTCGCCGATTTCGTAATAGAGGACGCCGATTTCGCCCAGCACCCGGGCGACGTCGTAGGTATCTCCGATGCTGTCCCTAAGACGCATGCTCTGCTGCAAGTGTTTCAGGGCCTCCGGGTTCCGCCCCTTTTTAGACAGCACGATTCCGATGTTGTAATAAGCCCTGGCAAGGGCTGCCGGGCTTTGTAAAATCTCTGACAGGGCCTCGCTGCGCTGATGGTAAAGCATGGCTTTTTCCAGATCGCCCTGTTTGGAGTGTATACTTCCCAGGTTGTTATTGACGGCGATCAGGGTGTTCGTGTCCCGGAGTTCTTCCGCCAGGCCGAGGCTTTGCTCATAATTGGCCAGGGCGCTGTAATAGTCTCCCTGGTTGAAGTAAATATTGCCGACATTGACCGTGGCGCCGAGTAACTGCCCGCGATCACCGATCTCTTCGGACAGGGTTTTACTACGCTCAAAATTGTCCAGCGCTTCCGGAAAATTGCCGAGATAAGCGTAGGAAATTCCCTTGGAAGTACAGGCTTTCAACATCCAGCGGGGCAGTTGACGCTCGCGGGCAAAAGACAACATCGCATCGGCAACTTTCAGGGAACTGCCGGGGTTCGTCGGCCGGATGAGTTTCACCAGCTCCCGGGCTGCCTGCAGGCGCTGGGTGTCGGGAAAGGTAGTAGATTCCCATATCTGCAGCAAACTGTCCCGGTTCTGAGCCGGCAGCTGACAGGCTATGGACATCAGGAGAAAGAGCAGTGAAATCAATATTCCTTGGTGACGCCTGTGGTTCTGATGCATAATGCATGTGTTTGGAGCGCGAAGGATTGCTCCGCTTGAATAAATCGAAAAGCATAAACAATGCGAAGCAGCGCTTCGCACTTCATGCGAAGATCAGCTCTTTTGGCTTGGCCTGCCATCCACTTTTGATCAGACGGTCATTCCCATTGAGCGGACCGCTTTTTTAGCTTATTCCCCGGAAAAGTGTTGATTATGAGCGGGGGATGACTTATTTTTAGAGGAGTACTCGGTAGTTGAGGTTGTCAACGACCATTCAACTCTTTTTCACGTGCGCTCGTCGTGCCCCCTTCGCCAAAATAACGCTGGCGGCGGCGACAGAGTAAAGCTATGAGCGTCGGCGACCCTGGCGCGGCGAGCAATCCTTGTACTTGGTATGGTATTTTCCATACGCGGGACTTTTTTTAGTCAAATTCCCATGAGGAACCGGATTCCGATTGCACTCGCTCTTTTCTTTTTACTAATCGGATGCCTGAAGGATGAGCCGCTCGAACTGGAATTCGTGGAGGTAAACCTGGAGGCTCCGGAAGTAACGGCGCTGAATAAGGTAAGGCTGCGGGCGAACGTCAGCGACCTGGTGCAGGGACAGCTCGCGGAACGCGGTTTTCTGCTGTCCACCACGGCCAGCAGCCAGAACGATCTGGTGCTGAACGGTGATCAGGTCATTGCCGTTACGCCGGATACTATTGCTGACAAAACCTTTTTCGGAAGAAACGAGTGGCGGGCGGATACGCTGGGTACGCCCTACTACGCCCGCGCCTACGTCGTTTTCGAAGGCGCTCCGATCTACAGCCAAAACATCCGCTCCTTTGAATTTTCCTTCCGGCTGAATACCATCCGTCCGGTGCGTTTTAGCGGAGATACGGTGATTCTGAACGGGGTGGTAACGGGTATAGGTCAGGACACGATTGAGGATCGCGGATTCGTCGTGACTGCCGCCGACGGCTCCCGGTCCTCTTGTTCTTCAGGTCCGGCAGCAGGCCAGGAGGAGGAAGGTAATTTTGAATGCCGGTTGGGAAATTTGTCTGCGGGAAGCTACAACGCCAGAGCTTACGCTTTTTTCCAGGGGCTCGACACCCTGTTCAGCAGTGAATCGGTCCGTTTCACCGTCGACGCCGGCATACCCCGGTTTCTCGATTGCGGCAGCTGGAAAACCACCTTCGAAAACGAGGCGGGAGAATGCGATACAACGGTCACGCTGCTGGATGCCTTTCCGATCGAAGCCTTCGACAATCAGGGCATTCACCGTATTTCCTACCGCGCCAACGGCCAGGCTTATGAATTGGTCTCAGAAGACTACCGGGAAACTTTTCCCGTGGGCGCCACCGCGGTAGAATTCATCGCGGAGGATATAAACGGCAATGCGGACACCTGTGCCTTTGAAGTGATTGTTCTCGACACAGAAGACCCGAAAATTACCTGTCCGGAGGATCAGGAACGTAACACCACAAACGGCGGATGTTCCGTAGGCGTCTCCTGGCCGGAACCGGCGGCTACGGATAATTGCCAGGTGGCGTCCGTTGAGCGATTAGAAGGTCCTGCCCCCGCCGACCGCTTCGACATCGGCATTACCAGGGTCAGTTACGAAGCGACCGACGATTCAGGCAACACAACAACCTGTTCCTTCACCGTAAGGGTAAGCCCCGACATCGTCTGTCCGCGAAATCAGTCGGTGGTTATCCCCAGCGATCAGAATTCGGAAATTGTCAATAACCTGGAGCCTGCCTATTGTCAGAGCAGTTTGGAGCTTTCGTACGCGCTCGAAGGGGCAACGATGGGAAGCAGCACGGGTAACGCAAGCGGCCGGCAATTTAATGTGGGGCAAACCACCATCACCTACCAGGTCGAACATGAGGCGAGCGGGCTGAACGATGAGTGCCGCTTTGAGGTCAATATCAGACAGAACCGCCCTCCGGTATTGGTCAACGCCATCCCTGACCAGGACGCAGATGCCGGCGCCCCCTTTTCTTATCAATTCCCGGCGAACACTTTCAATGATCCCGATGGAGACCCCTTAAGTTACGAGGCCCGGGCCACAGGAGCAAGCGGCTTACCGTCCTGGCTGAGCTTTAACAACACAACCCGTACTTTTTCGGGTACGCCGGACAGCACGGCGCTGGGAGAATACCCGGTTATCGTCACCGCATCTGATCCCTTGGAGGAAAAGGCAACCGATTCCTTTACCATTAGGGTTGAATAGCCGCGCTGTGGAAAGGATTGGAGCTTCACCCCATGGAATAGTCGCCTCGCAAATTCCATGGGGGTTTACTCAACCAGATTGCATAGCGAGATGGGCGGGATTAAAGGATTGAATATTCCCGCTATCATTTGATTGACTATTAAAACCGGTAGATAATTTTGAACAAACGATTAAATTCCAGGCATATGAAACTCATGGCGACTGTCTTTTTGTGCGTCATTTCGGTTACCGTTTTCCGGGCTCAGTCCGGGAGTCAAAGTCCGGGGTATTTGCGATCTCTAGATCAAACCTACGCCCTTGAACTAACCCTGGCCGACAGCATGGGGCAGGCGACCGTTTGGTATACCTCGGATACGGAAAGAAATGGGACGTCCCTGTTCAGCGTGCGGGATATCAGCCTGGAAGACGCGGATCTTCACTTCAAATTGGACCTGGAAAAATACCAAGGAGAATTTTTTTACGCCATGCGTCTTTCCTACACGCCGGCCGAAGGGCCTGAACAAAACCCAAAACAACCCCGGCTTGCCCGGGATTACGACAGGATACCCGCCGATACCGGATCAGTAACGCTCATCTGGGAGGACGCCCTGGCCTACGACCTGGATTTCGGAAGGTCCTACCGGATTATCATCGCGGGGCACTTGCCGGTAGTCGTCCCCATCGATTGCAATTCCCCCCGGCCAGATTTCGGCTTTAATAAACAGATACCCCACTGGGCCGGCCTAGCCGCCGGCGCGCTGCTAATCGGATTGGGACAGGTGGCGCTGGATAATTCTGACGAGGATTACGTGCGCTACAAAGCCGGCTGGCAAAGTTATCTGAACAGCAATGGAGATCTCGCCTTCAAGGAAAACGCCCAACCCTTTTTCGAAGAAGCCAAAGACAACCACCGCAGCTACCGCGCCCTGACCTACGCCGGCATCGCGGTGATCGGGCTGGACGCGGCGTGGTTCGCTTTCCGCTGGCTGCACCACCGGGAAACAGTCAATTTATACGACCGGTACTGCCAGGATAAAGGGTTGACTGTCTCCCCAGCCACATTCGGTTCTGTTTTTGCCGGAATTACGCCGGCCGTTGGCATGAAGATGACTGTACGTTTTTAAAACCTACTCACATGGCATTGCTGAAAATCATACGCTGCTGCTTGCTTTGCTTCCTGCTGTTAACTACCGCAAAATCCTTGTGGGCGCAGTCGCCGGAAAAAGTATGCTACGATATCCTGACCGGCAAGGGAGACAGCTGTCTGGCATTGACAAATATAGAGGTAGATTATTACCGCAGGGCCATTGAATTCTATACCGCCGCCAAAGATTGCGGAGCCAGAGGTACGGAGAGAGCGCTCGATCAAAAAATTCAGGATGCCCTGAAACAATGGGTAGCTGAATTGGAATCGGCGCGGAAGCGGGCAGATAGAAAGGCTGTCGAAGCAGAAGATCAGAAAGACACAGCATTAGTACAAAAAGAAAGAGCGGACAGCCTGGCTAAAGAAGCCCGAAGAAACGCCTGTACCTCCGAAGCGAACCGCCTTGCCCTTTTCGCAGATATTGAGCGACAGGACGGATGGGATTCGGCAGCCCTATACCTCGCCTACCGCGCCCTGCAACTCGACGCCAGTCCCCAAATCCGGCGGACCTTCCGGAAGGCAGTGTTCAATTTCTACAATAAACCGATATCGGAAGAAAAAGAAAACTGCACCGGTTTTCAGTACCTGCCTTCTACCGGCCAGCTGCTGCTGGTCTACGCGGATGCGCTGGTCGTCCTGGATTCCTGTGACCCGGTCTCCGTCACGAATTGGACCATATCGCTCGACCGCCCCGTTGACGGTGCGTTGCTATCACGGTCAGGAGAACAGCTCCTCGCCTTCAGAGAAGATTCCGCAATGATTTGGAAAAGAGGAGCTGAAGAAACCATTTCGTTACTCGGGCACGCAAAAAGAATTCTATCCGGGGCCTTTTCTCCATCGGGGGATTCAATACTAACCTGTTCGCGCGATCACGATGCCCGACTGTGGACCACCTCCGGGAAACTGCTGACAACGCTTTCAGCACACGAGGGCAACATTTACGAAGGCCGCTTCTCCCCAACTGGTTCCAGAGTATTGACGCGTTCTTCCGACGAAACGGTTAGTCTATGGGCCCCTGGCGGCGAATTTCTGAAAGAAATCAGCAGCCATGAACCTTTCATGTACCAAGCCCGCTTTTCCCCGAATGGAAGCACGATCCTGACGGCGGGAGCGGACAGTACGGCCCGGATGTGGGACTTAGAAGGAAACACACTGGCCTCCGTAAAGGATACCGGCGGCGCCATCACCACGGCTGTTTTCCATCCCTCCGGCGATACCATCCTCACCGGTACGGTCAGCGGGTCGCTCAAGCTTTGGGATAAAAAACAGGAACGATCCATCCGGAATTTCGCCGGGCACAAGGATAAAATCACCGGCGCCGCCTTTTCGCGGGACGGCCGGCTTTTGTTGAGCACTTCGCGGGACGGAACCTCCCGCCTGTGGACGACCGGCGGTGATTTGCTGATGACTTTAAACCTCGACAACGTAAATGCTCCGCATTCTGTTTTCTCGCAGGACGGCCGCTCAATTATCGCTGCCCGGGGAACCGAAGGGGTGCTTTGTTGTCCGATTCCCGGCGTTTTGCTTTCGGAATGGGAAACGCGCAATCTTTTCTCACCAGAACAAATCGAGGCATATGAACAGAAATACCAGGTAAAAAATGATTTAACCTGCGACATTAATCCGATTACCCCAGCCCAGAAATAAAACCTATGGACTTACTCTTTCTCGCATTTGCCAATAGCCCGGAAAATCCGCTTCCCACGCTCAAAGAAGAGGACGACGAGGTGTACGGCACGCTCGTCCGGCGCTCCGTGCAGCAGCACTTCGCCATCCACCGCGATTCGGCTACCTCTGTGGCCAAGCTGACCGAGTACCTGGTATTGTTTCGCGACTACATCACACTGTTCCTCTACAGTGGCCACGCCGGCCGCGACGCCCTGCTGCTGGAGCGACAGGCGGCCAACGCTACCGGCATCGCGGAATTGCTGGAGCAATGCCCAAAGCTCAAACTGATCATACTGAACGGCTGCTCGACCCAAGGGCAGGTAGAGCGCCTGCTGGGGCTGAAGAACAAGCCGGTAGTCATTGCCACCAGCGCACCCGTGGGCGACCGCGCCGCCACCCAATTCTCCATCAGTTTCTTTCAGGCGCTCGGCGAGCAATTCCTGCCGGTCGAAGAAGCCTTTCAGGCCGGAATCGGCGCCGCCAAAACGGTCGCGGGGGAAGACTTGTCCGTCGGCCGGGGTTTTGAGCTGCCCGCCCGGAAAAGTGATCAGCCCGTTTGGGGCCTTTTTTACGAAACCCCCTCCGCCCTGCAGTGGAAACTGCCGGCGACCCCCATTCGGCAACTCGCTGGCGAAGGAGAGGCCAACGAACAGCTCATCGGCCGGCTCATTGAATTGCTGGCGCCCCACAGTATTGAAGTCCGGAAAATAAAAGATGGAGAAGAAAGCGGGCTGGAATTCAACATTCTGGATAAGCGGGAGGCTATTCTCAAGGCGCTGCCGCATCCCGTCAGCGAACAGCTGCGCAAGTTGCTGGTGCCTGAACCGGCTGGCTCCAAAGTCATCTTTTACGACCGGGCCGGTCCGGACCGCCTCCGCCAAATGGTCACTACCTACCAGACCATGCTGGAGCTGATCGCCTTTATCGGCCTGGCTCAACTCTGGGACGCCCTGTCGGAAAACAAGGAGGTGGAACTGTCTGCGGAACTGACAGAATTATTGACCACTTTCTTCGACCGGAACCGGACAGATGATAAAACCTACGACTACCTTCCTCTTATCCGGCACGCGCTGAAAGTGTTGCAAAAGCACCGGATCGATCCGTTTGTCAGCGAACTGGGCCGAATGTCCGGTCAACTGGAAGCTTCCGCCCCTGTCTGCCAGGCTTGCCGCTTTATGAAGGCCATGCAATCGCGCCTAGGCAAGCGAAACGGCATGGAGGCTTCCGAAGCCGCCCAGCTTTGCCTGATCGCCGAGGAAAAACTAGCCACCATTATCGGCCATTTCGGTTTCTTGTCAGGCTACACCCTGGCTTCGGTCAAAGGCATCGACGTCATTAAGTTCCGGCACCTGCCCGCTCCGCAGTTCAAGCATCACCTCGTCCGGCTGGTGCAGCGCTTCGTCGGCCTGGCCGAGGAGCAGCAGCTGCTGGCGGAATTCATGGATAACGCCTCCATCCTGCTGTTATCCAGCGACGGGGAACCCAAAGGATACCTCAACCTGTCGCCCTTTATCATCGATGAAAACGCTTTTGATGAGAAAGCCGCCATCGCCAAACTATACTTTTTTGACCACTACGAAAAGGAAAATGACACCTACTGTTTCCGGCATATTTACAAACCGGATGACCTCCCCCTTCAGGTGGGAAAACAGACCGGCCTGAAGATGGTCAAAGCACAGTTCGACGCTTTCGCCCGATTGGTTTTCCAACATCCGCTACAAGAGACGCTATGAGAAGCCCATTTAAATTTCTGGATGCCTATACGATAGAAGACAAGGACCAATTCTTCGGCCGGGAACTGGAAATTGAGGAATTATACCGGACCGTATTCAAAACCCCGTTGTTATTGGTCTATGGGCTATCTGGTACCGGAAAGACCAGCTTAGTACAATGCGGATTAGCCGGAAAGTTTGAGGGCCCCGACTGGCGTCCGTTTTTCATCCGCCGGCAGGAGAACATCAACACCTCCCTCCGGGAAATGCTGGAGGAGGCCTTGCCGGTTCCCATGCCCGCCGATCTGCCCGAAGCCGTTCAGCTTTTGTTTCGCTATTCCCTGCGCCCCATCTACCTGATCTTCGACCAGTTTGAAGATTTGTTCATTCTCGGCGACTGGGAAGAACAACAGGAACTGGTGCATCAGCTTAAAGCTTTGCTGGATACCAACCTGCCCTGCACCGTGATCTTCGTCATCCGGGAAGAGTACATCGGCCGGCTGTATGATTTTGAAAAAGTTATTCCCACGCTTTTCGATTTCCGGCTGCGTGTGGAACCGATGACCAACCAAAAGGTGAAAGAAGTACTGCACGCTTCTTTCGAGCGATTCAACATCGAAGCGGCGCCCTCGGAAAAAGTAGTGCTGCCCCGGATCATCGACAACCTCAGCGCTGGTCGCTCGGGCATTCAGCTGCCTTACCTGCAAATCTATCTGGACTTATTGTACCGGGAAAACTACCGGGGCGCCTACGGCGATCGCGATATGGAAGAGCCGTTGCCCCCGCTGACTTTTTCAAGCGAGGATATAGATCGGTTCGGAGAAATCGAAGACGTACTTGATAAATTTCTTCGCCGGCAGAGTGCCGAATTACAGGAACTGCTCGCCAAAAAGTACTCCGACCTGCCCGACGGCGCCGTCCGGAATATTCTGGACTCCTTCGTCACTGAAGAAGGAACCAAACGACCGGTACAGTACCGGCGCGATCCTGATAGTGGCCTGATTCAGCTGGAAGAAAAAGTCAGCGAACTGATCGGGCCCCTCCCTCCGAAAGCCGTATCCGATTGCCTGCACTGGCTGGAACAGAGCCGCCTGATCCGTATGTCGGATGACTTCATCGAACTGGCTCACGACAGCCTGGCCGCCCTGATTGATGAGCGGCGGACCGATGAGCAGCGCCGGCTCAACGAAATCCAGCGGCGCATCCAGAATAATTACCTGGAGTACCAGCGCTCAGGCGAATTCCTGAGTGAGAAGCAATTGAACGCCTTTGAGGAGTATTTCCCCTTGATTCAGCTGGACCCGGAAGTGCAGCAGTTTATTGAGAAAAGTTACGGGGAAGTCAAACGCAAAAAAGCTCAGGCCGTTCGGCGGAGGCGCTTGTTTTTTTCCTCTATCCTGCTGAGTGTACTGGCGCTGGCGGCCGTACTCTTATGGGCCAATACCCAGAAAAAGAATAGAGAACTGCAGATGCAACTGATAAAAATCCAGGAATTAACTTACAAGAACTACTTATCCAACGCCGAAGGATGGAAAAATAACGGTAGTTATCAAAGAGCCATTGACAGTTTGAAATCGACTTTAGCGTTCCTGGATGCAGCTAATCCCTCCCTCCCCAATTCCGCTGGTAAAAAAGACAGCGTTACGAACCTCACAGAAAGATACGAGCGACTGGATAGCCTGATAGAAAAGGGAGATCAGTGGGCCCAGAATGAAAATACGTGGGTCCAGACACTGGAAGCATACGTAGAGGCTTATGAGGTCAACAAGACGATTGACCCGGATAGGAAAGATAATTTTATACAGACTAAAATTGAATATACATATAACAGGATCAATGAAAGGAAGGAAGAACTTAAGGAAAAAATTAACAATTTCTCACAAAGAGAAGAGAATGAAAATACCTACCAGAGCGTGATTCAAAGGTTCGGCAAAGAAATCAACAAATTTACCGTGCCGGATTCGCTTGAGGTCAAGGTAAGTAACATTCTCGAACAGGGTTGAGCGTCGGTCTCCAAAATCAGCCAATCCAACATCTTCTTCTCTTCGGAAGAAAAGTTGATTCCGACGCCGACCCTGTCCCAGTTCTCCATTATCCATAATCCTTCAAACAGCTCCCGGCTACCCTGGTACAACTCATGCATCGTGGAGAGTAAGGGGCTTTACCCTAAACGGCGCGGGCGGGATAAAAAGAAATACTTGCTACTGCTGAGAAGCCGGTGAATGTACACGGTTTTATCCACATATACATAGCCGCCCGCGCAGCATCCTGAAACCCTGTATGCCGACGGGGTACTTCATAGCGTAAACATAGAGAATCCGACACTAAATTGAGAATTTGTTTATCTTAGGACAGCCGCTACCTCTTATTTTCTGTCAAAATATTCGCGCCGAACTTAAGTTACTTTGAAATTCGACATTCGCCTATGCCCAACCACTTCCTCAGCTGCGACTGGGGCGCCAGCAATTTTAGATTAAAACTGATCGACCGTTCTTCTTCCCGGACGCTGGCCGGCGTCGCAGCTCCCCGGGGAATTCAATCCATTCATGAAGCGTGGCGGAAGTCGGAGATGCCAGACCGCATGACCTTCTACCGGATGACCATTAAAAATGCCATTTCCCAATTGAGCGAAAAGTACGGTGAGGATTTGTCCGGCTGCCCGCTGGTCCTTTCCGGCATGGCCTCCTCCTCTATCGGTATGAAGGAATTGCCGTATGCTAAGCTTCCGGTATCCCTGAACGGACAGGGCCTGATTGTGGAAGAAATACCTGCAAGCCGGGATTTCCTCCACGACCTACTGTTGATTTCCGGCGTCCAGAAATCCGGCGATGTCATGCGCGGGGAGGAAATGCAAGCGATCGGTTGGCATAAGATGCAGGATGTGACGCTCCCTGAATACCTGCTCATTCTCCCTGGTACCCATTCCAAGCACCTCCGTATCAAGACCGGGAAGATCGTGGATTTTCAAACCTATATGACGGGAGAACTTTATCAGGTCCTTAAAAACCACAGCATGCTGAAGAACTCCGTCGGGCCAGAACAGGAATGGAATGCCAGGACCCAATTTGCTTTCGCCAATGGCGTCGAGGCCATTCAAAAAGGAAACCTGAGCAATCTGCTCTTTTCCATACGGGCCAAAGGCTTGCAGGGCAACTTGAACAAGACGGAAGCCGCCGCCTATCTCAGCGGTTTACTCATTGGGAATGAGTTTTTAAACATACCTGATCAATCAATCGTATTGTGCGCTGACAACAACCTCAATCCCTATTATACCCTGGCCATGGAAGTCCTGGGGATGAAAGACCGCTGCACTTTTGTACTTCCCGAACAAGCAGGACAGGTGGTATGGCGGGGGCAGCTGGCCGTTCTCGAGAGGAAGAGACTTGAGTCTTAAAGTAAATTTCGCGAAAGTAAGGATCGAGGAACGGCTCTAAATAGAGGAAAAAGTCTGGATTGAATAATTTCTCACCTCCACCCCGCAACTATACACCGGGATTTTGATCATTAAACCCGGAAAGGCTTACCCCTGCCCGTTTCCACCATCTGCCTAAGGCTGTCCAAATAGTAAGCCCAGTTGAAATTGTACCGCCCGTAGGCTTCGTCACCGGGGTCTTCCGTATATTGCTGCCGGAAAAAAAGTACGGTACCGGTCTCATGGGGTTCGATATCAAAGGAAAAGGTATCGTTTTTCCAGGGGGCGTGACCAGCGACACACTTCCAGACTACCCGCTGCCCGTCTTCGAGTTCGCTGATTTCCATGGTGGGATTAAAATCGCCGCTGAAGGTGAAATCGATTTGACTTCCCTCCCCGCCTTTAACCGCGACTTTAGTTGTCCACCAGCCGGAAAGCCCCATTTCCGAAGTCAGGGCGTGATATATCTGTTTGGCCGTACCTTTAATGTCTACTGTATGCAGGATCGTTTTCATGAACAGTCGTTTTAGGTGATTGATGATTAAGCAAATTACTTATTTATAAAATTACAGTTGTTCTAGTGAATTCATGGATGTAACTATCAAAACTCTGGTCTTACAACGTACAAAAGCAAAATTTGAAGACGTATGAAAAACTATCCCCTGCTCATCATTCTCGGTTTGTGGTGCAGCACCTGCACACAGACTGAAAGGCAAAGCATTCCCGTCGTTCCGCAGTGGAATACCCACGAAATAGTAATGATTACCGAACAGCGGTACGAGAATCCCTATACGGATGTGGACGTATGGGCCGTCTTTAAGAACCAGCAGGGTGATTCCCTGCTCCGGCCTGCCTTCTGGGATGGGCGCGGCGTGTGGAAGGTACGCTTTGCTCCGCCCGACAGCGACGGCGTCTGGACCTGGCAAAGCTTTGCTTCCGACGAAGACAATGCAGACCTTCACGGCCGCAGCGGCAAATTGTTCTCTTCACCCTACGAGGGCGAGAACCAATTACTACAACACGGCCTGCTGACTATGTCGGATGGTAAACGGAATGTAATTCATCACGACGGACACCCCTTCCTGCTGGTCGGCGATACGCCCTGGGCCATGCCCTTCCGCGCGACGATAGAACAGGCCGAAGTCTACGCCCAGGACCGGCAGCGAAAGGGCTTCAACGCCGCCCTTCTGATGAGCGTGCAACCCGACCAGGAAGCAGAAGGCCCCAACGAAAGGGATACCCCTCAGGGGTTTGTCCGGGGTTTTAACGACCTGGCGGAAGGACATATCAATGAACTCGTCCCCTCCTATTTCCAATACTTCGATTCGCTGACGGCGGTACTGATCGACCACGAAATCGTTCCGGTATATCAACCCATCTTCCACGGCTTCGGATGGAAAGGTAAATCCGTACTGGGCAATACCATTGTACCGGAAGAGTACGTCCGGTACTGTCAGTACCTGCTGGCCCGCTACGGCAGCCGCCCCGCCTTCTGGCTGCTGGCAGGCGACAATGGCGGGGACGATCCCGGCGTAGAAGAGAGCGGCATCATGATGGAGCAATGGGACGCCTACCGCCAACCGGCCGGTCTGCACTATAATCCCTGCGACGATTACGTAGCCGAATGGGCCGAAAACAATCCATTGAAGCACTGCATGCACTACAATAAGGTTCATCAGGCTGCGGACTGGCTCGATTTTCAATGGGCTCAAACCGGTCATGACGGCGAACACCAGTACCATAAGGTGGCACGCATGTATGAAAACAAGCCCACCAAAGCGACCGCCAACGGCGAACCCACTTACGAGGGGATGAACGACGGCAAAAACGGCCTGGGCTGGTGGCAGGGGGAAGAAGCCTGGATGCAGCTGATGTCGGGCGGCACTATGGGCGTCGTCTACGGCGCGGCCGGCCTTTGGCAGTGGAAAGTCACCCCCGACGAGAAAGGCTGGACCGCCTGGGCCAGCCAGCCCAAATCCTGGCGGCAGGCGCTGGAAATGGAAGGGGCCGAATACGTCGGTCGGGTACATAAAGCCTTCGAAGGCATGCCATTCGCCGATATGCAAAAAAGGCCGGACCTGACGGACGGCGATCAGCCGCTGCTGGCCAAACCGGGGGAATTCTACATTTCTTACCTGAATCAGGGGGGGGCCATTCGTATTGAAGGCGTGCCGGCGGGAATGCCCTACCGCTGGTATAATCCCAAGACCGGTGAATTCGCTAAAGAAGGAAGTACGGATGAAGCGGCTACTTTTGAGGCGCCGGATAAGACTCCCTGGGTGTTGGTGATCGGGGAAAGAAGAGTGTTTTGATGTAATTCCAGCAAAAAATTCCGATTTTATGGGCAAAAACATGAAAAACCAATACCTACCCATTCTCCTGGCGCTTCTTTCCCTGATTTTTTACAGTTGTGCTTCCACCACCGCGGAGGATGACTCCCCCTACCGCGTAGCCGTCATTCGGTACATGCATGAAACCTGTACCTTCTGTCCGGGTGGCGATACGGAAATCGAAGACTGGACCCGGGAACGCCCGCCGCTGCAGGGCGACGAAGTGCTGGAAGCCGGCTCCTATATACGTGGATTTGTCAGCCAGGCCCGGCAATTCAATGATATTGAGCTGCTCGGCATTACCTCGCCCTACGAAGTATTCGGCGGTTCCTCCCGCAGCTGGAATTCCAAGGAGAGCTTTGAGCACTTCATGGGATTGATGCTGGAAGACCTCAAGTCTAAAATGCCGGTGCAAGGCGTCCACCTGGGACTGCACGGCGCCATGGCGGTACGTGAAGTGCCTCGTCCGGAAGCCGAGATCGCCCGGCGCGTGCGCGAGCTGATCGGCCCCGAGGTTCCTATCACCGCTACCTTCGACCTGCACGGCAACGAAGACGGCGAGTTTCTTCGCTGGGCCGATGGCGCCTTCGTCACCAAGCGTTACCCTCATTACGACGCCTACCTCCAGGGCGAGCGGGCGGCCCGCTACCTGAGGCAGTGCATGCGCGGGGATTACACGCCCACAACGGCTTCCCGCAAACCTCCTGTCATCACCGCTACTGTACTGCAGTGGACCGGTCAGTCGCCTTCCATGGATATTATGGAGCGGGCCCGCCGCTGGGAAGCCCGCGAGCCGGAAGCCTTCGTGAGTGTTTTCTACGGCTACCCCTGGTCCGATGTGCCTGATGTGGGGGCTGCTGTTCACGTCATGACAAACAACGATCAGGAACTGGCCGACAGCATCGCCGACGATATGGCCGAATTCATCTGGCGGGTACGCGAGGATTTCGCCTCCGGTAAATATCCCATGCCGGAAGAAGCCGTCCGAAAAGCGAAGGCTGCGGTTGCTGCTGGTGAAACGCCAGTGGTTCTCGGTGATTATTCCGATCGCCCCGGCGACGCCACCTGGATTTTGCATCAGCTCCTCGAACAAAATGTCAACGGCGTGCTCTACGGCGCCCTCACTGACGCACCGGCGCTGGAAAAACTGGCGGAACAAGATGCACAGGCCGGTGACCCCTTCGATATGAAAGTCGGCGGCTACACAGGTCCACAGGCCGGTGAGCCCATCCGGATAACCGGTACTTTACGTTACTTTGGAAAATTCCGTTCCTACGAACGGGCCGCTGTCGTTGAATTCGGAGAGGGGAATATGCTGGTTATCGCCCCGGCCTATACGCAGATTACCTCACCGGAACAGCTGCGCTTCGGCCCTGTCAATCCGGACAACTACCAGGTTTTCGTCACCAAATCTCGGGTACACTTCCGGCGAGGATTCGATGAGACGGGTTACGCCAAAACGATCCTCGTCGTCGATGCGCCGGGGCCCTGGGTGGGCACCACCCGCCTGGATGCGCTGGATTATCAGTACGCACCGATCGACCAGCTGTACCCCTTTGGTTCGCCGGATGAACTGTGACACGAGCTTTTTTAGCCACGAGCGATTAAGAGTTCGTCGCTTAATATAGGCTGAGGTAAATCGCAGAGATTGCCGAGGCCTTAGCCCTGGTGGCCTGGGGGGGAGAGCCGCCCGCCGCCGGCTCTTGAGGAAGGGCGGCTATCGCTTTGCTGAGGAGCCGCTCTGATAGTCTCTGAATATATTTGCAAATCAGTTCTTGATCATTGGCACCTGCTGGGAGGAACACTCCCGGCCCTGGAGCGGATACTTTTCCCCGAAGTTCTAATACGTGAGCTATTGTCAACAAACTTATCCCGAGCTACCGATCAATACGGCAATTTCTCATATGGCTTATGAAATAGAAAAAATAAAGTCTTAGAAGCAATTTACGGGCTAACAGAACTGCCAGATTTCAGAAATCTGGCAGTTCTACAACCTCTTTGATTACTTACATGAGGCATTGCTGGGTTAATCCGGATTAAGCAGGAACCCGAGACCGGAAGACCTGAGGGACACAGGAAAGTCCCGGATACTCTACCTCTCCCAGTCTATTTCGAATTAGCCCCCAGGGCTTGCTTTTTTCCACTTTCGGTCCCTTCCCCCAGGTGGTGTTGATAGAACTTCCACACCTCCCTGGCCACGTCGCGTCCCAGCTCCAGCCCGGCGATGTTATCGGCTTCGATGTGGTAGCCGCCCAGTACCCTGGACTTACCGGCCATATCCGCCGTTTCTGTGAAAGTCGGAAAATAGAGCATTACCGTATCGCCCAGGTTGTTGGGTTCGGTCAATGCACCGGGGACCAGGTTGACCGATTCCCCGAAATAATCGTCACCGGTAAACAGTTTCAGGGCTTCGCCGCAGCCCCCGCTTACGGTACTGTGGCCGGAGGCGTAACTGGGGAACGGGGGACACAGGAAGGTCTCGGGGGAATAGGGCCGCCATTGCTGTCCTTTCATGTCCATCATGCCCTTGTCTGGGCCACCCCAGGCTTTGATGACCTGATCCTGGTAGTACTCGTGCACCAGCGCATAGGGCCGGGCGTAGTCGTAGTGCATTTTGGAATCCCAGCAGGCGATAAAGGCGTCCATCGCGGTGACTTCGACGAGGAAATACATTTTCACATCCTCATCGAGTGTGTGATTATCCCGGCGGGAGACATCCTGGGCGAAGATCAACCAGTGGCCCGCCTGCTGAACCGACTTCGGACCGTCTCGCATGAATTCCACCAGCGCCTTCTGCTTGGGCTTAAGGTTAGCCTGCAGGTCAATGACCTCTTTCACTTCCCGGGTCAATTGCTCGGAACCGATCGGCGGCGGCGGGCCGGGACGAAACTGGTCGGCGGATTGCAAGGCTACCGGCTCCACGTGCTGCCAGTAGGGCGTCAGGCAAGCAGGGGCGTACTTGCCGCCCTTCCCGTCGGAAAAGTACTTGGGTTGCCAGCGCTCGATATCGACATTTTCATCGGGCGAATTGACCGGCTGGTAGCCGCTGTAGTCGAAATAGGGTTCTCTATTGGAACCTTCTTCCTCCCCGTACTGATTGGCGCCGTCGTTGCGGCGGGCCTCGATGACCGCCCGGGCCGCCAGGTTGCCAACGCCTGCCGGCGTGGAAGGATCGAGTGACTCATTGGCCGGGTCCATGCCCAGTTCGATCATGAAATTCCGGAACAGCAGGCTGTCGGAATAGTAATATTCCTTCATGGCCCCGTAAGCCGCGTAGCTGATCGCGATTTCCTTGTTTTTCAATGCACGCTCCTTAGCAGGTCGCCGGTCAACGTCTTTCAGATAAACGGGCATGGCGGTTTTGTCGTACCTCGACCAGGCATCGAACATAGAGACGAAGATCAACCCCAAAAACCGGGAAGTGATGGTGGGACGGGGATTGAAACGCTCGGTGTCATTCGCCGTGGCTTGCAAGGCCATGGCGCCCCACTGGTAAGCGACATTTTCGGCGCCCCTCAGCTCCGCTTTTTCTTCGCTTGCCGCTTTCATGGCGGAATGATTGACGCCACTGTTCTGACAAGCGGCCAACCAGATCACTCCGAGTGTGAGTAGCAATTTCTTGATCATGACTCCTTGTTTATAGTTTCGCATATGGGTTTCTTTCACTTTTAACTACCTGTTCAGGGTCGTTAGAACTGCCGGATTTTCAAAAATCTGGCAGGCAAACATACCCGATACCTAAGCCTGCAACTCTGTTGCGCCGGGCTTCTTCAATCCCAGACTCCATTCCGGATTTCTTTGTTTTCTACGCCCAAGGTGTATGGCCCGAGCTCGATTGGACCAGACAGTGCATGGTCAACGGGGCAAGCGGTTCCATCAAATATACCATTCCCTGAGTTTTTATCCAACCAGCACCCTGGTAGTCGCCAGCCTTACTCACGATTCCAGCGAAGAGCCCTTGTTTATCGTCAACGCCCAGCTGCGGGATTAACTCGAACGTAAGTGTTTTAATCACATGCTCGTCGCCATAAGCCCCCCCTATCAGGTAATAGAGTTCGGGGTGAACTATAAAGAGCACATTCTCTCCTCCACCCCCTGGATTGGAGACCTCGACAATGACGGCTACCTGGATATCATTCATTGTCACGGTACCAATACCAGGCACACCTACGCCTTCCACCTTCCATAGGATGCAAGTAGAACGGATAGGCACCACCATCCCCATTCTCTCAAAAGTCCGATGGAGCGCATATATGGAGAGTAATTACGATGGCGTATTCAGGAAATGAGCCAGCGCTTAATGGGTAGGTTGCAATCCGGCTTACCGTACCCACAAACGGGATTTATTATTCACTTCCGAATAGAATTATACTTTTCCCGTACAATTTTCCCCTTATTCATCCTGCCTAAAATCTTATGTTGCAATATCGTCATTATCAGAAAAATGACGATGGCGCTCATTTTGCACTTATATCTAGTACCCGGCGCATTAGCTAGACACTCACTAAAAGCGTATACTGACATTTCTTTTTACAAAGAACGACTTTAGTCTGAGGGATTTTCTTTCTAATAGAAGTCCTTTTTTTCTGGTATACGCCAAATCACCATCTTAAATCCAGAAAGTATGAATACCAGAGCCTTACTTACCTTTTTATTGTTGCTTTGCTTGGCTGTAACTGCCTATAGCCAGCGCATCCTTACCGGTACGGTTTCCGATGCTGAAGGGGAGCCGCTCATCGGCGCTAATGTCATCATCAAAGATTACCCGGGCACCGGAACCTCCACCGACGTGGAGGGTCGCTATTCTCTGGAAGTGCCTTCCGATGCAGAAGTCCTGGAATTCTCCTACACCGGCTATATCACCCAGGACGTACCCATTGGAGACAGAAACGTTATCAACGCTACGCTGGAACTTAACATTTCCCAGCTCGAGGAAGTGGTCGTTGTGGGATATGGCACCCAGGGACGAGGCAATATCACCTCCGCCATCGACAAGATCGACGGCGAAGACATCAGCTCTCTTCCGGTAGCCAACGCCACCCAGGCCATTCAAGGCCGCGCTGCCGGGGTCACTGTTACCAACCCGACCGTGCCCGGCGCCGACCCTATTATCCGCATCCGCGGACTGACGACGCCCAACGGCAACAACCCCTTGATTGTCATCGACGGCGTACCGGCCGGCGGGCTGAATACCATCAACCCCAACGACATCGAATCGATTGAAGTGCTGAAAGACGCCTCCGCCGCCTCCATCTACGGCTCCCGCGCCGCCGGTGGGGTCATCCTGATCACTACAAAACAAGGACAGGCCGGCCGCACCCGCGTCACCTTCGACGCTTACGGCGGCATCCAGGACGTACCCAACCGACTCGACCTGCTCAATACCGATCAGTACATCGAGGTAATGAGCGAACAACAGGTCAACGGCGGCCTGCCGGTGCCGCCCCGCTTTGACGACGCCAACATCCGCCAGGTCGACATCGACTACCAGGATGAGGTGTTCCGCACCTCCCCTATTCAGAGCTACACGCTCGGCCTGTCGGGCGGCGGCCAGCAAAGCAAATTTCTGGTTTCGCTTAATTACATGGACCAGCAGGGCATCGTGCTTAACAACGACTTCCAGCGCTACTCCGCCCGCATCAACTCAGAATTTGAAATAACCGAAAACTTGATCGTAGGCCAGAACCTCAACCTGGCCTATACCAGCAGCAATCCGGTCATTCGCTCCGGAGGGCGCTCGCTCTTTGAACACGTTACTAAATTCCCCCCTTATCTCAGGCCGCGCGACCCCAGCAACCCGGGCGGTTTTAACGGCCCCGACCAGATCGACAACAACGACGCCGAAAACCCGCTGCGCGTATTGTTGCTCGGCGATCGCGACAGACAGGGCTTCAAGGCACTAGGCAACCTCTATGGCCAGTGGGAAATCATCGAAGGACTGCGGCTGCGCTCCTCTATTGGTATGGATTACGCTAACGGAAGAAACTTCGACTTCGTACCCTCATTCCGCGATGGCGAATTCCACTTCGAGGACTTTGCCCGCCTGAGTGAAAGCCGCAATACCTTCTTCTCTCCGGTCTGGACCACAACGCTGAGTTTTGACAGAACCTTCGCCGGCGATCACAACTTCGGCGCTGTCATCGGGTACGAAGTACAGGACTTTACCACCCAATCCCTCAGCGGCTCCGGAATTAACCCCTTATCCGATAATATTAAGACGCCCGGTACCGTCGAAGACCAAAACCTGGGCGGAGGCACCTTCGAAGACGGTCTCATCTCCTATTTTGGCCGCCTCAACTACAACTACAAAGGCCGCTATCTGCTGCAGGCGGCGATTCGCCGTGACGGCTACTCCCGCTTCGGCCCCAACAACAAATGGGGCACCTTCCCCTCCGTCTCTGCCGGCTGGAACATAGCCCGCGAACCCTTTATGGCCACCTCAGCGTTCAGCAACCTCAAGCTACGCGCCAGTTGGGGCCGGGTCGGCAACAACAACGCCCTGGGGCGTTACGAATACCAGCCCACCGTACAAACGGGCTTCACCTACGTCTTCGGTCCCGGCGGCACACCTGCCTTCGGCGCCACCATCCCGGGCCTGGCTAACGAAGCCCTGCGCTGGGAAACCACTACCATGACCAACTTTGGCATGGACCTCGGCCTCTTCGAAGACGCCCTGACCTTCACCGCCGAGTACTTCATCAACAATACGGATGATATCTTGCTGTCCATCCCGTTGGCGCCCTCTCTGGGTCTCGACCGCAACGTACGCTCCAACGCCGGCGAGGTAGAAACCAGCGGTTTCGAGTTCAGCCTGGGCTACCAGAACCGCAAAGGCGCCGTTCGCTGGGGCGTCAATGCCAACTTCGGCACCCAGGACAACGAGGTCATCTCCCTCGGCGTCGGCAATCCCATCAACGGTGCTAACTGGCAGGGCGATATCCTTACCCGCGTAGAAGAAGGCCAACCGCTGTATTATTTTCAGGGATGGCAAGTAGACCGACTCTTCCAGCAGGATGACTTCAATGCCGACGGTAACCTCCGCGAAGGTATCCCGGCCCAGAGCGGCGCCGCCCCCGGCGACATCAAGTTCCAGGACCTGGCCGGGCCCCGCGACGAAAACGGCAACCCCACCGGCCCCGACGGCGTCATCGATGCCAACGATCGTACCAACCTGGGCTCCCCACTGCCGACCTACAACTTCGGCGTCACCGGCAACCTGGAGTGGAACAACTTCGATTTTTCCGTCTTCTTCCAGGGCGTCGGCGGCAATAAAATTTTCAAAGCTTATGCCTACTGGACTCAAGGCATGACCCGCGTCTTCAATGGCGAAGAAGTCCTGATTAATCGCTGGTCGCCCTCCAATACTGATTCCGATGTGCCGCGCGCCGTCTCCGGTGATCCCAACCGCAACGCCCGCGCTTCCGACCGGTTCCTGGACGACGGGGATTTTCTCCGCCTCAAACAACTTACGTTAGGATATACCTTCAACACAATGAGCGCCTCCTGGCTAAGCAATATGCGTCTGTACTTCAGCGCCACAAACTTGTTAACCATTACCGACTACGAAGGCTATGATCCCGAAATCGGCACCAGGCAAAACGCCAATGCAAACAGTAACTTCGGCATCGACTTCGGACAGCTACCGCAACCGCGCACCTTTATGATTGGTGTACAGGCAGCTTTTTGAAACCTACAGGACTACTGCCGGAATAATGGTGTGTCGTATCTTATCCCTAATAGCCTGACGCCCTACAATTCCGGTGGACTGCCCCGCTTATATTCTTTATTTTTGAATTGAGTTAAAATCTCATAACACCATGAAAAAGTTTATTCCCTTAATACTCATTATCGGGTGCTCTCTCGTGCTGATCCCGGCCTGTAATGAGGACAAGCTGCTGGATCTGACCAACCCGAATGAGCTGTCTTCGGAGACCTTTTACCAAAACGGCACACAGGCCCTGTCGGCCGTCAATGTCGTTTACAATAGTTTTCAGTCCACCAACCTCTATCGCCGCCGTTACTTCTTTCTGCACGACCTGCTCTCCGGTGAAGCAACTGGCCTTGGCAGTCTTTCCGGTGAAATGGTCCAGTTGGAACAGCGCACCCTGGACGCCGCCAATTCCGCTGTCAGCGAAGTCTGGAACGGCCTCTACCGCGGGATCCACCGCGCCAACCTGGTCATTGCTAATGTGCCTAATACTCAGGTGGATATCACGGAGGCTCAACGCCAGCGCTTTATCGCCGAAGCGCGCTTTCTGCGCGCCTGGTTCTACTTCGAACTGGTCAGCCTGTTCGGCGATGTGCCGCTCTTAACGGAGCCTGCCAATCAGGATGTCGTGGAGGGCGCTCCGCGAGCCAATCAGGATGAAGTATACAACCTCATCCTCGCCGACCTCGACTTCGCCGCGCAAAACCTGCCTACCAAGTCGGAATACGATCCCGGTGACGCCGGTCGCGCCACCAGCGGCGCCGCCCTGGGGCTGAGAGGAAAAGTCCTGCTCTTCCAGGGCGATTACGCCAAAGCTGCCGACGAACTGCAGAAAGTAATTGATTCCGACGAATATGCTCTCGTAGACAACTATTTTGACAACTTTATGGAGGAGACGGAGAACAACATCGAATCGGTCTTCGAAATTCAGTTCGGCAACAATACGGGCGGCGACTGGCGTCCCGATGGCGGCGGTAATGCCGAAGTGACCTTCCGCGGCCAGGAGTACGGCTTTAAGGAGTGGCGCAACGTTGTTCCTTCCGAGCGCCTGCTCAGTGAATATGAAGAAGGCGATCCCCGGTTCGAATTCACCTTCTACGGCCCCTGCGATGAGTTCAACAACGGGCAGAATATCATTTACAGCCCCAATGACTGTCCACCACCGGATGGGGTCAACCCCACTACACCCGACGATATGCCCAGCTGGCGCAAGTATCAGCAGCACTATCGCCAAGAGAGCGATAACACCCGCTCACCCATCAACTTCAATTACATGCGCTACGCTGACGTCCTGCTGATGCTCGCGGAAGCCAAAGCGGAAACAGGCGATATCGGCGCTGCGTTGGACCTGGTCAACCAGGTTCGCCAGCGTCCCAGCGTTGATATGCCGCCCTATCCCACTGTTGACTACCCGTTCAGTAACACCGAGGAAGCTATTCAGGCTATTTACCACGAGAGAATAGTGGAACTGGCCGGCGAGCAGGTCTGGTATCGCGATCTGTTGCGGCGCTCTGAGTTTTTTCAGGACTGGGTGCCTCAGGCTACGCTGCCCAAGCACCTGCTGCTGCCATTGCCACAGTCGGAGATCGATAATAATAATTTTATCTCCAACGGCAATCAGAATCCGGGATATTAAACCTACCGGCTTCAATTTGACGGGGGGACTCGAAGTCACCCCGTCAAATATCCGGGAAATCCATCATAAGCTGCTTTCCGCAGATGAGCGGAAAGCAGCTTTCTTTTCCGGTTCAAGCTTTTTAAAATAGCATTATATTTGAAGACGATCGGATGGCTGTTGCCTTAATGGTAAATCCTGATTATGAATAAATTTCACCTATCAACCGGACTATCAACGCTCTTATTCGTCATCTGTCTGTACGGATGCAGCGAAGGACCGCTTTTCCGGCCAGTCCCGGCCTCCCGCACCGGCATCCACTTCTCTAATGATATCACCACTACGGACAGCTTCAACGCCGTTTTCTACGAGTACATCTATAACGGCGGAGGTGTTGCCGCCGGGGACGTCAATGGCGATGGATTGACCGACCTGTTTTTCACCGGCAACCAGGTGAGTAACCGGCTCTATCTCAACCGCGGCAATCTCCGGTTTGAGGACGTCACCGAAGCATCCGGCCTGCTCTCCGATCGCTGGTGCACCGGAGTCGCAATGGCTGATATCAATGACGACGGCCGGCTCGATATCTACGTTTCGGTCGCCGGATTTGAAACCCCGCCCGAAGAAATGGCCAATATGTTGTTCATCAATCAGGGCTGGAAAGACGACGGCATCCCCTCTTTTTCCGAAGAAGCAGCCGCCTACGGCCTCGATGACCGGGGCTACAGCACTCAGGGCGCCTTTTTCGACTACGACCTCGACGGCGATCTGGACCTGTACCTGCTGACCAACGCCATGGAGTCTTTCAACCGGAACACCCTGCGCCCCAAACGCGTCAACGGCGAGGCGCCCAGCACCGACCGCCTGTATCGCAACAGCGGAGACGGCACCTTCACCAATGTCTCCCGGGAAGCCGGCATCCTCATTGAGGGCTACGGTCTCGGCGTGCAGATCAGCGACCTGAACTTCGACGGTTATCCCGATGTATACGCTGCCAACGACTTCCTCTCTAATGACCTGGTGTGGATCAACAACGGAAACGGCACTTTCACCAACCGTGCCGGGGAATACCTGAAACACCAGACCCACAACGGAATGGGGGCCGACATTGCGGACATCAATAACGACGCCCTGCCCGATATCGCCGTGCTCGACATGCTGCCCTACGACAACTACCGTCAAAAAATTATGCTCCCAAACTCCAATGTCGACTTCTTCTACATGAAAAAGGAAGCCGACTATCAGGACCAGTACATGCGCAACACCCTACAGCTGCATCGCGGGTTCCAGCCCGACGGCGCCCCCCGCTTCAGCGAAATCGGTTTTCAGGCGGGCATTGCAGGTACCGACTGGAGCTGGTCGGTTCTCTTCGCCGACTATGACCTCGACGGATGGAAGGATGTTTTTATCACCAACGGCTATCGCAAAGATGTCACCAACCTGGATTATATCAATTACAGCAACGCTAACCAGTTGTTCGGAACCCACAAGGCCAAAAGACAAAAGGCCATCGAAGACCTGGAAAACGCCCCCGACGTGGAGGTGAGCAACTTTCTGTTCCGCAACAACGGCAACCTGAGCTTCACCGATGTTTCCGAAGCATCGGGCATCAACCAACCCTCTTTCTCCAACGGCGCCGTCTACACCGATCTCGACCAGGACGGCGACCTCGACCTCGTGGTCAACAACATCGACGCCAAAGCTTTCATCTACGAAAACCGGGCGCGGCAACGAAAGCCGGAACAAAACTTTCTACAGGTACAACTCCTGGAAAACAGTCCTGATGTGGTCGCCTTCAATACTAAAGTTTGGGTGTACCACGACGGCCAGTCGCAGTACCAGGAATACAGCCCCTTCCGGGGATATAAATCGACCGTGGAATCCGCCCTCCATTTCGGACTGGGAAGTACGACACACGTGGACAGCGTCGTTGTACAATGGCTGGACGGGCGGGTAAATAAACAGGTCAACCTGCCGGCCAACCAAAAGATTACCGTTCGCTACCTGGACAATAGCGGCCACCGGAACATTCAGCATCCCGCCAGGAACCGCACAAACTTGCTACAATCTGTTGAGGAAAGCTCAGGACTTCAATTTATGCACGGCAGCCATTATTACTCGGACTTTAATATTATCCGCACCCTGCCGCACGAACACTCCAAAACCGGACCGCCTCTTGCCACCGGCGACATCAACGGCGATGGACTAACGGATTGTTTTGTAGGCGGTAATATCGACCAGGCCGGCGTCTGCTTCGTGCAAAACCAGGAAGGTGATTTTACCGCACGTCTCTTCCCCTTCGACCGACACTATAAAGATGCCGCCACCCTCCTTTTTGACGCCGACGGGGATGGCGACCAGGATTTATACGTGGGTAGCGGCGGAACCCACCGGCCCGCGGAGGATACGATCTACCAGGACCGGCTCTACCTGAACGACGGCAATGGTAATTTTGCAAAAGCATCAGAAGCACTTCCAATCCTGACAGCCTCCACCGGCTGCGTCAAAGCCGCCGATTACGACCTGGACGGCGACCTCGATCTCTTCGTCGGCGGGCGTATCCAGCCCAACGAATACCCCTTGCCGCCCCGCAGTTACCTTCTGCGCAACGAGGGCGGCCGCTTCGTCGACGCCACTCCCGAGGAGCTACAAAACCCCGGACTAGTCACCGACGCCGCCTGGACAGACTGGAGCGACGACGGACGCCCCGACCTCGTGCTCGTCGGCGAATGGATGCCCGTTACTTTTTTCGAAAATCAAAAGGGTCGGCTCCGGCCTGTCGAACCGGAAATCAATACCACCGAAGGGAACACAATGCCTACCGAAGGTTGGTGGTTCCACCTCAACGCTCATGACCTCGACGGCGACGGCGACCAGGATTTCCTGCTCGGAAACCTCGGCCTGAACAGCAAACTCTGCGCCACCCCTGACGAACCGGTACAGGTCATTGCCAAGGATTTTGACCAAAACGGAACCATAGACCCGCTTCTGGCCTGCTTCCTCCAGGGCGAACAGTACATCATGCACCAGCGCGACCTGCTGATCGACCAGATACCGGCTATGAAACGACGCTTCCCCGACTATGATAAATACGCCGAAGCCAATATCGAGCAGACGCTTTCCGAAAAAGACTTCAAGGATGCATATATCCGGTCGAGCTACACCTTCGCCTCCGGCTTTCTGGAGAATATGGGAACAGGTCGCTTTCGATTCCGCCAACTGCCGCCTCAGTGCCAGATGTCACCCATCATGGGCAGCGTCATCCTCGATATAAACCAGGATGGCCTTCCCGATATCCTGAGCGCCGGTAATTTCCACGCTGCGGAAACTACACAACTGGGCTGGCAGGATGCTTCCTATGGCAATATTTTAATCAATAAGGGGAATATGCAATTCGAAGCCGTCAATCCGCTGGCCGCCGGCTTTATAATGGACGGCGACGTGCGCAGCCTGGCACAATTGCTGGCTGGCGCCGACAAAATTCTGATTTTGGGTGGAGTGTATAATGGTGAGCTTAAGGTTTTCCGGATGAATAGTCAACAGCCGGAATTGTGAGAAAAGATCATGGTCTCATGGCTTCATTGTCTGATAAAATCTCACGGTCCAAAAAACCGAAATTATAAAACAGTGAAGCCATTCCAACCATTTCAGTATTATTCCACCTCTTCCTCGGCTTTCACTTTCGTCAGCGAAACCGAATTCACGCAGTAGCGCAGGCCGCTGGGACGAGGGCCATCGGGAAAAACGTGTCCGAGATGGGCGTCGCAGGTGTTGCATAAGATCTCCACACGCTGCATGCCGAGAGCATTATCCATTTTGTACTTCACCGCATTTTCCTTCACCGGTTGGGTAAAGCTGGGCCATCCGGTGCCCGATTCAAATTTTTCGGAGGAGTCGAAGAGCAGCGTATTACAGCAGACACAGGCATATTTACCTGGTTCGAAGGCTTCACAGTACTCGCCGGTGAAAGGTCGCTCGGTACCATGCTGGCGCGTGACCCGGTACTGTTCAGGTGTAAGTTGCTTGCGCCATTCTTCCTCGCTTTTCTCGACGCGACGATCGGGTTCGGGATTACCTTCTTTGGCGAAGCGGAGGAGGTCAGACCACTTTAGCATAATTGTTGTTTTTATTTTTTACAACAAGCAAACCAGTGAAGTGTTGCCGGCGCCTTACAACTCCTCCGCACTAAAGGTATCTCCCTGCGACAGATCCCCCGTTTTCAGTCCCCGGGAAAACCAGCGCATCCGCTGTTCGGAGGTTCCATGGGTAAAGGACTCGGGCACCACGTAGCCGCGCGATCGCTTCTGTATGCGGTCGTCACCGATAGCCTCTGCGGCCGTCATGGCTTCCTGAATATCGCCTTCTTCCAGGATGTTTTTCATTTCCTGCGCGTGGTGCGCCCAAACGCCGGCAAGAAAATCGGCCTGCAATTCCAGGCGAACCGACAGCTCGTTGTATTGCGCCTTGCTGATGCGGCCGCGCTGACGCTGTACCTGACTGGTGATACCCAGTAGATTTTGAACATGGTGCCCTACTTCATGCGCGACGACATAAGCCATGGCGAAATCGCCCGGCGCCTGAAAGTAGTCGTTTAACTGTTTATAAAAACTCAGGTCAATATATAGTTTCTGATCGCCGGGACAGTAGAAGGGGCCGCTGGCGGCGCTGCTGAATCCGCAGGCCGACTGCACCTCCCCGTCAAAGAGAACGAGTACCGGATCGCGGTATTCCCGGTTGAGCTGCTCTGGGAAGAGTTTGCGCCACACATCTTCGGTATCCTTCAGCACCACCGATACAAAGCGGGCCAGCTCATCATCCGGGCGGGGTCCTGCCGGTGCTGAGCTCACCTGCTCAACGGCACCGCCGCCCAATTGCTGCATCAGAGCCAGGGGGTTTTCCCCCAGTAATAAGGCGATGACGAAAATAACTATGGTGCCGATACCCAGCCCTCCGCCTACTTTGCGGGCCCTTCCGCCCCGCCGGTCTTCTACATTAGAACTTCCTTGCCGGTTTTGCCAACGCATATGCAATCGTTTTTTTGACCCGGATTATTCATGATTTTAATAAGCAAAACCGAAAAACTGTCAGGCTTGAATACAAACAGCCAGAAGATGGCCGACGGTATCCAGTGATACCGTGTACCTCTACCTGCCACCCGGCTTCTAAAGATAAGCCGGGAAGTTTTGCCATAAATCAGTGCTTGAAAAATCCGAATGTGGGTTAAAAGACCTGTCAAATATACAAATTATCCACCTGCCCAAAAGAAAAAATCTAAATTCTCTCCCTTGTTCTCGGTACAGAGAGTACTGGCTGACCGGTATAAAGCGATCCCTGTCATGGCCGGCATCCAGCATCCAGATCGAAGTGGGCCATACGGCTCTTCGCTTCGCTCCGAGAAGTCGGAAGGAGCTTAGCGGGGCTTATCCAGGGAATATTCCAGGCTAGCGCCAGGCATCCAGCATCCAGCAGGTTATCACCCATAATACAACTGAGCAATCTGCAATACAGCCAGGAGCAGGAAGAATCCACTCATTATGAAATTCATGTTACGGGAAAGCGAATTGACGCGACCGGAGATATACTGAGCGAAATGAGCGTATCCGGCCAGCAGGAGCAGTGCGCCCAGGCTGGTCCCCGAAACAAAAAACAGCCGGGCGACAATCCCTTGCGACAACCAGTCATTGGCTTTGAGGAAGGCGCTGAACGCAAAAAAGAAAGGTATGCTCAGCACATTCATTCCGGCTACCAGAATACCCAACAGGAAAGAATGACCTTTTCCTTTACGGGCTTCCACTGCCTTGTTTCGCAAGGCCTGGTATAGAAAGATAATGCTGAACAGGAAAAGCAATACGACTGCTGCTTTTTTCAGGAACTGAAATACTTCAGGGTGTCTGGCAATGTAACCTGCAAAGACCACCGCTATAAAAGCCTGAAAAAAAACGGTGACAGCCGCACCCGCGCTAAAATGCAGCGCTGAACGGATACCACGCCGTATACTGAGGTTTACGGAGGTCATATTCACCATGCCCGGCAGGGTGACACCGACGGAGGCCATGGCCAGACCCCATAAAAAGTGGTTAAGGTAGAACATAGGGACTAAGGTAAGTGCTTTTCTGTTTTTTTATGGTTTCTCTATGCTAAAACAAGTATACGGAGGCTGGAATTCAGACTTATTCTTTATAAGAGAAAGGGCTTTCCTGAATCAGCACCATCCGAAACTTGCCGGATTTTTTATATTGAAGTACAATAATTTCCTTTATTTGTTAAATTTCGAAAAATTATAGATGTGTCCACGGATTACTTCTATAAGATGCTATCTGTTTATCTAATCACCCATACAAAATACAAAATTTCACAGAAATGAACGCAGATCAACGTCTAGCTGAATTAAACGTGCAACTTCCCCCGGCGCCGGAACCGCAGGGCGTATATCGTCCTTTTCTACAACTGGGCAATTGGGTTTTTGTTTCCGGGCACGGCACCCTTACCCCCGACGGCACCTACATCACCGGTAAAGTAGGTCGCGATCTCGACCTGGAAGAAGCCAAAGCAGCCGCCCGGCAAACCGGGCTTTGCATACTCGCTACGCTTTTTGCTAATCTGGACAGCCTCAGTCGCATCAAGCGGGTGGTCAAAATCCTCGGTATGGTTAACGCCACCGAAGATTTCGAAAGTCATCCCTATGTGCTCAACGGATGCTCTGAACTCTTTGCTCATATCTGGGGCGAGGAAAACGGTATTGGGGTGCGCAGCGCCGTGGGTATGTCTTCCCTTCCCGACGGCATTCCGGTAGAGATCGAAGCCATGTTCGAACTAAAGACCTGAAACCCATGCCCCCATTCCTCCCGCCAGCAAGGCTGCGAGAAGGGTGCTGACGAAATTGACGCCGTGGTTATTCAGGTAACCTCGCCGTTGCAGGGTGGCGCCCAGCACCGAATCGCTGAGATTACCCAGCAGGCCGGCCAGGGCGATCCAGAGGACGGGCCATCCGAAACCGGAGAGCAGCCCGAAGAGAACTGCTATGAGTACGCTGCCGAGAATGCCGTAGCGGGTACCTTCGGGGCTAATGACACCGTCTCGGCCGCGCGTGCCGGGTTGGAAGGTGAGAATGTGATAGTAGCGAGTTCCGTAAACGTTGCCCATTTCAGAGGAGAGCGTATCCGAGGTGGCGGAAGCCAGACTAGCTGTGATCATAATAGATAAAAGTGAAGCAGCGTCAGCCCCGAGCGCCCAGGCGAGCAGCCCGAGTAATGCCGCCACACCACCGTTGGCCAGGGCATTGATCGCGGAGCGCTGTCCTTTTTCGGCCTGCGCCAGTCCCCGGATCATCTTCTTTTCCAGGTTCCATTTCGTAGCCAGTGAGCCGATACCGACAAAAGCCAGCAGCGGAATCAGCGTCGCCCATTGCCCTCCCAGGTAAACGGCCAGACCGATAGCACAGCCGGCCAGGGCGCCGGAGGCATTGACAACCTTAAAGCGAAACCCCAGCGCGGCAGCCAGAAGCAAAAGTATCGCTACTGTGTAGAAACCGGTGGGTAGCGGAGACATAATAAGCATCATCGGCAACGAATCCCCTCTCTATTCAATTAATTCTTTCTCCTCCGCCAGCGTGAGCACTTCCTCGCTGGTTATCACATCCGCCAGCCCATGCGCTTTTCTCAGTTCGTATTTGAAGAAAAAGCGCATGGTGTGGATTTTACTTTCGTAAAAAGCGGTGGAATAGGTGCTGTCCCCTTTAATCAGCGCCTGCTTGGCGGCAATACCCATTTTGAGCCACTGCCAGGCGACGATAATCGTGCCGAAAAATTCCATGAAGATGGTGGCGTCGGCAAGAAAGCGCTCGTACTCTCCGCGTTTGGCGAAGGGAAGCAAAAATTTCAGCACCTGTTCCAGCTGCTGCAGACTGTCGCCCAGCTCACTGGCGTAGGGTTTCAAGATGTCGTAAACCCCGGCTTCCTCCACCGTCTGTGAAATTTCAGCCATCAGCAGCTTCAGCGCCTTTCCGTCGTTCATCGTGATCTTGCGTCCCAGCAGGTCAAGTGACTGAATTCCGGTGGTGCCCTCGTAAATCGCCATAATCCGGATATCGCGATAGTATTGCTGTAAGACGAAATCGGAGCAAAATCCGTAGCCGCCCAGCACCTGCAGGCCGTTGTCCACCGCTTCACGCCCCTTTTCCGAAGGGTAGGTCTTGGCAACGGGGGTCAGCAGTTCCAGTAACTGGTTGTAATGCTTTCGCTCTTCTTCCGTTCCCGACATTTCGAGATCGTGATAGCGGGAAGATTGCAGCACCAGGCTCAGGGCGCCCTCATAGATCGCCTTTTGCAACAGCAACATGCGGCGCACATCGGCGTGCTGCATGATAGGCACCGGTTCCACCGAAGGATCTTTCTTACCGGAATTGCTCAGCCGCCGTCCCTGCGGACGCTCCCCGGCATACTGCAGCGCAGCGTGATAGGCCGCCGAGGCAACCGATACCCCGCCACGCCCAACCGAGATGCGGGCATCGTTCATCATTTGAAACATGTAAGACAATCCCCGGTGGGCCTCTCCTACCAACCAGGCACGAGCGTCGTCGTTTTCACCAAAAGCGAGGTGCGTTGTACAGTAACCGCGTTGCCCCATCTTCTGGAAGTCGCCGGCGGTTTGTACGTCATTGGCTATCAGTTCGCCGTTTTCCATCCGCTTTTTAGGGACCACGAACAGCGAAATACCCTTCGTTCCGGCTGGCGCCCCTTCAATACGGGCCAGTACCAGATGTACGAAATTATTACAGTAAGCATGGTCGCCGCCGGAGATGAAGATCTTCTGTCCTTTGATCAGGTAGGTTCCGTCTTCCTGCGGGTAAGCCGTTGTAGTGATATCCGAGAGTGAGCTGCCGGCCTGCGGTTCGGTCAGGCACATCGTGCCGCCCCACTCGCCCGACAACATTTGCGGGATGAACTGCTCCTTCAGTTCTTCGCTGCCGAAGGAAACGATCAGCCGCGCCGCACCGGCCGTCAGTCCCGGATATCCGGGGGCGTTGTTATTGGCCGATTCCATGATGAAATAAGCCGCCTGCTGGGCCATTCCCGGCAGCTGCATGCCTCCGTCCTCCAGGTCGAAGGTTCCGCCGATCAGACCCAATTCAGCCGATTTTTCCATCAGTACCTTGACCTGCGGATGCACGACGATACCGCCGTCCTCATAGCGAGCTGGTTCCTCATCCATTTCGCGATAGCAGGGATACAATTCCTGATCCGAAAAATCCTTAATGGAATCCAGAAAGATGTTGATCGCATCCTCATCAAATTCGCGAAAGCGGTCGCGTCGCAAAAGGTCACCCAACCGGTGTACGTCGAATAGCTGGAACCGGAGAGTGTCCATGTTCATATATGCTGCCATGATTGCTGATTTTTCATTAAAATAATCATTATCCGGGAAATCCATCCGTTTGGAATTCAAAAACTAAATTTAAACATGCTTAGCCTTTCTTTTCCAGGTCGGCGATGGATTGCTTCAATACTTTGACGGAATGGGCCATGGACTCTTGTTCCTGCGGGGTCAGCTCGGCTAAGAGTATCTTATCCACCCCTTTGTCATCCACCAGGCAGGGAACGCTGATGCAAAGGCCTTCGTAGCCGTACTCGCCTTCCAGGCGGGTAGAAACGGTCAATACGCTGGCCTGATTGCGCAGGACAGAACCTACGATCCGGGTCAGCGCCAGCCCTACGGCAAAGTTGGTGGAGCCTTTATAACCGATGATGTGATAGGCCGAGTTACGTACCTGCTCCACGATTTCCTCCCGCCGCTTATGCCAGTCATCGCCCTCGTAATTGGTCTGACTGTAGTAATCTACAGGCACGCCGCCTATATTCGTCAAGGACCAGGCTGGGAACTCGCTATCGCCGTGTTCCCCAAGAATGTAGGCATGAACATTGTGCACCCCGACGCCCAGGGTACGGCTGATCAGATAGCGAAAGCGGGCGCTGTCGAGCACCGTCCCGGAACCGAGAATACGCTCGCGCGGCCAGCCCGAGTGCTGCAAGGCGACATAGGTAAGTACATCGACGGGGTTGGTGACCATGACCACCACAGCTTCCGAGCCTTGTTCCTGAATGTCATCCATAATACCGCGAATGATGCCGGCATTACGATGTAGCAGATCGAGGCGCGATTCGCCGGGCCGCTGGGCAGCGCCCGCTGTAATGACGATCACCTCCGCGTCAGCGTAGTCTTTTACCGTTCCTTCCCTGATCCGGATAGGTGGGTAATAAGGTAATCCATGGGAGAGATCGAGTACCTGTCCGGCCAGCAAGTCCCGGTTGAGGTCGACCAGGCAGATCTCTTCGGCTACCCCGTCTTGCGCCAGGGCATAGGCGAAGGTGGCGCCGACATCTCCGGCGCCGACGATAGTTACTTTACGCGATGTCTTTTCCTGATTATTCATGAGGTGTTTTTTCGGTATCTGCGTTTTAAATCATTTACTAAATATAACGACCCCTATTCTAACGCCGCCTATAATAAGGGTTGATTATTTTCTTTTGGCCCTGGCTCCCACTTACCATCTCATGCCAGCGCGATAATCGCTGTCACGATCAGGATGATCATACTCAGCGCCAGCCCCCCTACGAATACCCGGTAGGCGATGGTCAGCAGGCGGTACTTCTTGCGCAGCACCTTACCCAGGTTGTACAAATCGCGGGAGAGGTCGTCGTAAAGAATTTCCTGGTCCTTTTTCAGGTCGCGCAAGTAGTCGACGAATTTTCCCTCGTTCAGTTGCAGGAAGTTGCCGAAGTAGAGCAGGCTGACCTTATGCTGTTCGAGGTCTTCCTCGCTAAAGGGATAGCTCGACACTTTGGGCAGGGCGGACAAAACGGCAAAAACAACCGCCGTTAAGGATGTCAGCATGAGAACGACCACGGGAAGCAATAAATGCCAATTGCGGCTCAGCGTTTCATTCCAGGAAGAGGTGAAACTAGCTGTTCCGGCGGTAATGAGCACCGACAAAACCACCGTATTGATGCTGATGATCATATTGGCCTTCCCATCAGCAATACGGCTCAGGTTTATATGATTGCGAAAAGTGACCCGGTATACCGTATCGACCCCTCGCCCGAACTCCTTTCCGGTCTTCTGCCGGATTTTTTTCTTCTTGGCCTTCTCGAGTTTCTTGCGCTGCTTGGCAATGTTCTTGATCTTCCGGTTGAGGAACTCATCGCGTCCGTAGGCGGTAAGGTAGTTTGTGTTGATCAGCATATCGCGGGCTTTACGGCGCCACTCATAGCTAGGGATGCTTTCGCCGCGTAGATTTTCTTCCTCCATCCGCAACAGGTTGCTGAGCCCGAAGAAGCGCTTGCGTCCCAGCCAGGACCAGCGCACGTCGTGCAGAATTTTCTCCAGTTTGGTCTGGAGTTCCCTGTCAGGTTCTGTGCTGAGAATCAGTCGCTCGACGGCTTCGATAGTTGACTCGTCGACGGCTTCTTTTTCCAAAAAATGACGGGCGATACGGGCCGCCTTCTTCCATGGTTCCGCTTCCCCCTTTTCGTACCCGGTATCCATAAACCAGGCAGCCAGCAATAGTTCCTGTTTTTCTTCCTTTGACAAATCCATTTCCCCGGCAAACTCATGGCTGAGTTCTACCCATTCCAAAATACGGGTCAGGTTGTGAAACAAATACTCCGCTGAGCGCTCCTCGCGCATCAATTGTCGGACCTGGGACTCTGCCGTCTCGAGTAGTGGTTCCGTTTCTATCATGACAAATCTTATCCGTTGTGCTGTTTTTATTAAATTTCAGACGGTTTGCCAAACAGCTTCCGTCCCTTTAGCCTTACATGATAAAAGGATTACTCCCGTAGCATGTTTGCATGAGCAGGGAGTTATTAAGAGGCTGTTTCACTTAATTCTTCAGTTTTCTTATGCCTCTTTTTCCGTCATGCTTCAGCTTTTTTTAGCTCCATAGCTAAGGCTATGAAGCTCAAAAAGAGCTTCGCCTGACAAAAAAATAGCCTATAATAAATTCTGAACACTTAAATGAAACAGCCTCTAAGTAAATAAACCAAAATCATCGACATGGAAAAACTTAAAGTAGATCAATCAACCTATGACGCCATCGCCGAAGTGATTCACAGCGACGCTTCCCCGGTAGGCATCGATGCCAAGAAAACGCATATCATCATCCTGGAAAAGCTATTACAACTGGAACAGCGCCTCGAACGCATCGAGCAGCAACTTAAGCAGTAGTAGCCCTTCTCCCGTAAAAAGCGGGGAATTGCCCCTTCCCACCGAACATGCGGTACTCCGTACCGTTAGATTGATGAAACCGTTTGTTCATCTACGTGTCTCATTCATTCGTCAAATGTCTTGAAAAAAAATGATCAAAATCATTGACATTCAGCGTAGAAGCAAGCATTTTCTCAAAAGAGAAACATCCTCATTTTACAGATTAAATTCAACCGTACAACCATGAAAGAAGGAAATAATCGCTCCACTTGGAAATTTTGGGCAGGCCTATTTGCCGGTATCGCTGCCGGACTGTACCTCAATTCTAACCAGGGACGCCGGCTTCGCCAGGAGAGTAATAAAAAACTCAATACCTGGAGCCAGGACGTCAGCGACCGCACCCGCAATGAACTGGACCAATTCTCGGAGAAAGCTACCGATGCCATTGAAAACAGCAAGGAATACGCCGACCAGGCGAGAAATTCCCTGAAGGAAAATATTGAAAAGGCTTCCCGGTCAGCGGAAGAATGGGTTGACAAAACCGAGCAAAATTACGAGCGCGCTGCCGACTGGGCCAACGAAAAACTCAAGAAGAACGGGGATAAAAAATAGTAGTCTGCGGCCTCAACGAGGTAAAGGTAAATTTGCACTTTTACCGTCAAATATTGTCCGTTTGCGGAGGAGAGTGGTAATAGTTTAAAAATACTCGTCCTGCAATTTTGATAATCATTGACTATCCTCACTGTCGCAGCTCCTTCTTACACAGACAAAAAAGGCGGATTCCATTCATCTGGAATCCGCCTTGTCTATTTATCACTTAACGGAAAATATCTCTATCCTCCTTATTTCGTGACGATAATCCGCTGATTGGCTACTCCCTGGCTGGAAACCAGATTCAGGAAGTAAACGCCTTCGGGTAATTGGGCGACATTCAGCTCTTCGGTGTATTCACCGGGAAGCTGTTCGCCGAGGTTGCGGAGTTGCAACAGGCGGCCGTTGGCATCAAAAAGCGTCAGCTGCAGATCCAGCTTTTCACTCAATTCGTAGGACACCTGTACCATACTGCTGGCCGGGTTGGGCGCTACGCGGTAGTAGCCCAGCTGATCGGTAAGGGTACGCACGTTGGTAGCCAGCTGCAGCGGGAAGGTCGTTCCGTCCGGTAAAGCTACCCATACCTGAAAAGCAGGATCTGTTCCGTCGAAGAAGCCGGATGCGAATACGGTAGCGGCCAGTCCGCCGGCGCCGCTGAGATCCGCCTGATAGGAAACGACGACCGTGCTGTTGTCATCAGCAGGAGTCAGGTTCAGCGTATAGGCGCCGGCAGGTACGCTGACGTAGCCCTGGAAGTCACCGTAGGCTACATCGTCGAACAGCGTGCCGCCACCGTCAACCAGTACATCTACTGCCGGTGCGTCGGTAGAACCATGGTACAACAGCAGGTCGACCTCGGTGTCATCACCTGCGGCTTCCTGTCCCATATCGAATACCGCCAGATCGAAAGGCGTATCCATATCTCCTACAATGCCGGTAGCTATAACCACATAAGTCTTGCCATTTTCGAACATGACCGGGAAGTTGACCAGGGTATCTTCTACCGAGCTGCTGTTGTCCAACGCTACACCCAGATCGATGTTAACCCCGGCGGGTAGCGTAGTAAAAGGAGTTGCCGTGCGGAAAGCAAAGTCATCCAACAGCAAGTCGCCGTTAGCGTATACATCAACCGTCGGACTGGGCGAATTGTGAATCACCTGCACCCGGGCAACTTCCACCGCCGGCAGTTCCACTACGGTGCCGTCAGCCAGCGCGGCAAACAAACCGAAAGCGGGATCCGAGCCCAGAATACCGGAAGCGAAAACGGTAGTCGCTGCTCCGCCCAGGCCACTAAGATCCGCTGCGAAAGTAGCGACGATGTTGGGATCGCCGGCAGCACGGACATCCAGGTAATAGAGTGCCGTATCCAGATCCAGGTATCCGGTGAATTCACCGTAGGCCAGGTCACTAATAATGGTTCCTACCGTGCGTGCGTCAATGTCCACATTTGGTGCCCCTGGCGAACCGTGCAGTGCTGCGACGGATACCAGGCTATCGGCTGGAGCAGCTTCCTGTCCCATATCGGAGACGTGGAGGGTGAAGGGGAAGTTATCATCCCCTACAATGCCGTCAGCTGCTACGACGTAAGTTCTGTTATTCTCAAAAGTGACGGCAAAGTTCACCAGCGTATCTTCCACCGAGGTACTATTGTCCAGTGCTACACCTATATTAATTACTTCCCCGGCAGGCAAGGTCGTAAAGGGCGTCGCCGTACGGAATTCGAAATCGTCGAGGAAAAGCTCTCCGTTGGCGTAGATGTCAACAGTCGGTGACGGCGAATTATGGATGATCTGCACCCGGGCGACTTCCGCCAGGGGTAGTTGCACGACCGTCCCATCAGCTAGCGCCGCGAAGAGACCGAATCCAGGTTGGTCGAAAGCAAAACCGGAAGCAAATAAAGTAGCCGTTTGACCGGCCAGCCCGCTGAGGTCGGCCTCGAAGGTAGCCAGTACATTAGGGGTGCCGGCGATACGTACGTCGAGGTAGTAAACATCCGGAGCAACGGAGAGGTATTCGGTATAAGTGCCGAAACTCAGACCTTCCAGCAGATTACCTACTCCACGGGCGTCCACATCTACCGGCGGTGCATCCGGGGAGCCATGGAAGGCCAGGAAATCCACCTGATCCGGAGCCGTAGCGGTCTCGCGGGCGTCCTCCTTGATGACCAGGTCGAAGGGCGTCTGGGCGGCGCCCACCACACCGGCAGCAGTAACGATATAAGTTTTAGTATTTTCAAACATTACATTTTCAAAAACTACCAGGGCGCTTTCCGCGCTGGTGCTCGTATCCGGCGCCACGGCGATGTCGATATCGACACCGGCGGGCAAGGTCAGGTACGGCGTAGCGGTGCGGAACTCAAAGTCATCGAGCAGCAGGTCACCGTTGGCGTAAATGTCTACCTTCGGAGAGGGTGAATTGTGAATCAGCTGCACCCGGGCCACCGGGGAAACTGGTAACTGAACCACCGTCCCGTCGGCCAGCGCTGCATAGAGGCCGAAAGAGGGTTCGCCAAAAGCAAAACCCGAAGCGAACAAGGTAACCGATTGACCGGCCAACCCACTCAAATCCGCCTCGAAGGTAGCCAGCACATTAGGTGTACCCGCAATGCGCAGATCCAGGTAGTAGACGTCCGGTGCAACCGACAGGTAATCGCTGTAGTTGCCAAAACTCAGGCCGGAAATCAGATTGCCGACGGTGCGGGCATCAACGTCAACCGGCGGTGCATCCGGCGCGCCGTGGAAGGCCAGAATGTCCACCTGGTCCGGAACGGTAGCCGTCTCGCGGGCATTCTCTTGGATCTTCAGGTCGAAAGGTGTCTGAGCAGCCCCTACAACACCAGCTGCCGTAACAACATAGGCAGTGTTTTCCTCAAAAATAATATTTTCAAATGTTACCAGGGCGCTTTCCACACTTGTACTGGTGTCGGGTGCTATGGCCAGATCAATTTCCACTCCGGCCGGTACGTCCAGATAAGGCGTAGCTGTTCGGAAAGCAAAATCATCCAGCAGCAAATCTCCGTTAGCGTAGATATCTACCGTGGGGGAGGGTGAATTGTGAATCACCTGTACTTTTGCCACCGGACCCTGCGCATGGAGGAGAAAGGTGGACAATAAAATAGAAAAGAAGAAGTAAAATCTCTTCATCTGATAAATCGGTTTTAAATGAATAAATCTTTCGTCTAACAGAAACCGACGAACTTTGTTTATACTTTTTTGGCTGCGCCCCGTTAATCGTTAAACAAAAATAGCATTTGCTAATATTTGTCAATTTCTGCCCAAGGTTTTTCCCTTACCTTCGAACCTGAGCACTCAAGAGTGATTAAGGCATATAAATGGAAACAGGAAGAGCAGGATCAACCCAAATTCTTTAACCCTTTCAAATGACAACTCAATCCTTTTGCTTTTACCAAACGCTATTCCCATGTCGAGAGGAACCTTCGTCCTACTTCTAATACTGTTACTTCGTAATGCGGCAGCGCAGGATACGGCCGTCCCTTTTGATCTTCGCGATTGTATCCAGTACGTGCTGAAAAACGGAAACGGCATTGAACAGGCTCAACTGGAAGCCCAAAAAGCTGAATATCAAGTGCAGGAGATGAAAAGCCAGGCATTGCCGAACCTGCAGGTCAATTCCGATATCGCTTACCATTTTGCCCGGCCCGTCACGCTGGCGCCGGCCGGACTCTTTGACGGTCAAAACGGGGATGTTCCCATTCGTTTCGGTAAAAACATCTTTGCAGGCGTAAATATCGAAGCGCGTCAACCGCTGTTCACCCCTGTCTTTGCCGTCGGCGAGGAAGGCCGCGAAAAGCTGGTTCGGGTCAATGAGCTGCAAGTGCAGCGCAGTCGGGAACAGGCGGTACTGGAGGTAGCCAAAACCTACTATCAGGCGCTGATCGTCAAGAAAAAACGCGGTCTGCTCGAAGCCAACCTGAATCGCATCGAAGGTTTATTAAAACTCACCCGCCGGCAGTATCAGAATGGTTTTGCCAAAGAGATCGACGTCAACCGCTTGGAGGTAGCCCGGAAAAACCTGGAAACCAAACTGCGCAACCTGGACTTGCAGTACGATCGCTTATTGCACCTACTCAAATACCGCATGTCCCTGCCACTGGAAGAAGACATCCAACTGCCCGACAGCCTGAATACTGCCCCTTACGCCATCCCCGAAGCAGCCAGACAGACGCTCAACCTGGATCAGCGAACAGAGATTAACCTGCTGCGGCTGCGCGGCGAATTACAGCAGCTGCAAATTGAGCGGCTGCGGGCCGGAAACCTTCCGAGTATTTACCTGCAGGCGGCCTTGCGTCTTAATGCCTGGGGCGACACCCCGGCCGAATGGCTACGCACCGATTACTGGTTCGGGAATTCCTACCTGGGGCTGCGGGTCGAGTATAATTTATTCGACGGCTACGAACGGCGGGCCAAAATCCAGCAGGCCCAACTGGAAACGGAGCTGGCGGAACATCAACTGCAAAGCACCCGCCAGTCTTTACAACTGCAGCATTACAGCGCCCGGCAGCAACTTCAGATGAACTACAATGAACTGCAATCCCTGGAGGAAAACCTGAACATGGCCCGCCGGATCTTCGAAGTGACCGAAAAGCAGTATTCCGAAGGAATCACGCCGATCATGGAACTGCTCAGCGCCGAGGCAAGCCTGCGCGAAGCACAAACCAATTTCCTGACCGCCCTGCTGGAACTGCGGCAGGCCGAAGTAGAGCTCTGGCATGCGAAAGGGGAATTAATTGCACGCATGACCGAAAACTGAGGGGTATATTTGTGTTAACAATTTAAGAGCCTATTTACTAGTACACTGTGTATTAAGTTAGTTAGCATTTTGAAGAGGGGAATTTTTCCTCAATCGAGGCGCTGCGGAGCCTCGTAGCCTAAGCTACGAAGGCGAGCACGGAACGAAGAGTGAGGGAAAAAGAGCCCTTCAAAATGTTGAAAAATTTAGTACACAGTGTACTAGCTGCAATATTTATTTTATTAACTATGTCCCGCACCGTAAGAATTTTCCTGATTATCCTGTTCGCCGTCGCGCTGGGCTACGGCATCTGGTGGAAGCTGCAGCAAAACAAGGAACGTATGGAAGCAGAAGTGCAGCTCGCTATGGACCAGGACAGCGCCATTCCGGTTACCACAGGAAGGGTCGACCGGCAATCTTTCCGCCAATCTTTTACGCTGAATGGCAGCTTCGAAGCTTCTAAAGAGGTAGTCGTGGTGCCGACCGTCAACGGGCAGATCATCGCCCTCAATGTGCGTACCGGCGCCCATGTACGCGAAGGGGAAGTACTGATCGAGGTAGACAATGAGTATACGGAAAATGAATTGCGGGCCGCAGAACTAGAGCTGAAAAACGCCCGGAAAAACCTGGAGCGTATGGAAAACCTCATCGGTGAAGGCGGCGTCACCCAGCGGCAGTACGACGAGGTCAAAACCAAGGTAGAGAGTGGCGAGATCAAACTGCAGAGCTTGCGCAAACGCATCAAGGACGCGCTGATCCGGGCCCCGATTTCCGGACATATCATGCCGCTGCCGCAGCGGCCCATGCCCGTCGAAGGGGGCTATGTCGGCCAGGGTAATCCACTTTTCCAGATCGTCAACGTCGACCGGCTAAAATTTAACGCGCTGCTCACGGCCGGCCAGGTAGTGCGCATCAACGAGGGCCTGCCGGTACGCCTGACAGCCGATGTATATCCAGGGGAGGAATACTCAGGCCGCGTAACGGCAATCGGCATCAAGCCCGATATGTTCTCCAAAAGGTACCCCGTGGAAATCGAGCTGCCCAACAGCCGCTCCCATCCCCTGCGGGCAGGCATGAGCGGCAAGGCCTATTTCGAGTTGGGGGAAAGCGTGGCGACCCTCGTCGTCCCCCGCGATGCTTTTGCCGGCAGTGTGCGCGAAGGGGAAGTCTTCGTTGTAAAGGACGGTAAAGCGCTGCTGCGCCGCGTGGAAGCCGGCGAGGCGTACGGCAACCTCATCGAGGTGCTCAGTGGCCTGGAGACTGGCGAGCAGGTCGTGCTCAGCGGGCAGATCAACCTGCGGGATGGCGATCCGGTCGAAATAGTGGAAAAATGAGTGGGTGCTTAGGTGCTTGCCTGCCCTCACTTCGTTCGGTCGGGTAAAAGTTCCTGAGTTCTTATACTTCGGCGTTCCAAAGTCGGCAGGAGACCGGCGTTTGTCTTCGGTATCATCGAAGATATACTGACGTCGAAATGGTTTGAGAAGTTTCTCAAACCAATTTACGTGAAGGAGCGACTGACGGGGTGACTCAGAGTCACCCCGTCAGTTGACAATCACCCCGTCAGTCGCTCCCTCGGTGAATCGGCAGTAAGCGGGGGTTCAAATCAGCCATGCGCCCTACAACAAAACATCAAACGATTTATGATCCGACTATCCATCCGGCGTCCGACTCTCATCGTAGTAGTATTCGCGGTACTCACCGTACTGGCGGGCATCAGTTACTTCCAGCTCAATTTCGAGCTGGTACCCAAGTTTTCGGCGCCGGTGATTACCGTTACGACGATTTACCCCGGCGCCTCGCCGGCAGAGGTGGAGAACGGACTGACCAAACCCATCGAGGACGCCGTCTCCACCCTGGAAGGCATTCGCGGCATCCGCTCCGTTTCCATTGAAAACTTTTCCATCGTCACCATCCAGCTTTCTTTCGAGGCCGATGTCGGGCAACAGATCCAGGAAACCCAGCGAAAGATCGACGCCATCGCCGGAGAACTGCCGCAGCAGGCGCGTACGCCCACCATCTCGCGCATCTCTTCCGATGATTTTCCAATTATGAATATCGGCGCGACAGCTGAGCTGCCCGAGACCGAATTCACCCAGCTGATGCGCGAGCGCATACAGCCGGCGCTGGCACGGTTGGAAGGCGTGGGCACCATCACCTTACTCGGCGCCCGCGACCGCGAGATCCGCGTAGCCGTCAAACAAAATGAGCTGGAGCAGCACCGGGTTTCCATCCTACAGATTCTGGAAGCAGTGCGCAAGGGCAACCTGGAATTTCCGACGGGTAAAGTCGAAAATAACGAAGAGCAGATACTTATCCGCCTGGCCGGCAAATTCAATTCGCTCGACGAGCTGCGGGAGCTGGTCGTGGCTACCGCTCCCATGGGTGCGCCCGTGAAACTTTCGGAAGTAGCCGATGTCATCGACGGGCGGTCACCGGTTCAGGACATCAACCGCGTCAATGGCAACCCTTCCATTGGACTGGCGGTCATCAAAAAATCGGACGCCAACGCCGTCGAGGTCAGCCGGCTGATCCGCGCCGAACTGGAACAGCTGGAGGAACAATACAGCCGGGACGGATTGACATTCGCCATCGCCACCGACACCTCAGAATTTACCATCGAAGCTATCCGGGCCGTCACCCAGGATCTGCTGCTGGCTACGCTGCTGGTAGCATTGGTCATGCTGATTTTCATCGGCTCGCTGCGCAACTCGCTCATCGTGCTGGTATCGATTCCCGCCTCACTGGTGACCACTATCATCGCGATGAATGTGCTCGACTACACCTTCAACGTACTCACGCTGCTGGCCATGTCGCTGGTGATCGGCATCCTGGTCGACGACTCCATCGTAGTGCTGGAGAATATCTTCCGCCACCGCGAAATGGGCAAAAAGCCACAGGAAGCAGCGCTGGACGGCGCCCGCGAAATCTTTCTGACGGCGCTGTCGATCACGCTGGTGCTGGCCGTGGTATTTATTCCGCTAATTCTCTCCTCGGGTATCGTAGCTATCATCATGCAACAGTTTGCCGTGGTGGTGACGGTATCCATTCTCATGAGCCTTTTCGTCTCCTATACGGTGGCGCCGGCGCTGGCCGCCCGGCTGCCCGAGCGCAACCCGAATGCCAGGAAAAACTGGGGAGAGCGGCTGTTTGCGCAGTTTGAACGGGGTATGCGGCGACTATCAGACCGCTACGCCGGGCTGCTCGACTGGTCGCTGGATCACAAGTTGCTCATCGTTTTAATAACGCTGGCCCTGCTGGGCAGCTCTGTCCTGCTGGTTACCGAGGGCTACATCGGCACCGCTTTTCTGAGTACCGGCGATCGCGGTGAGTTTATCATTCAGCTGGAGCTGTCTAAAGACGCCACCATTCAGGAGACCAACCAGGCGGCGCAGCAAGTGGAAGATTACCTCTTTGAACAAGAGGAAATTACCAGCGTCTTCACGCTGGTCGGCCGGCAAACCGGCTTCCTCAGCGGCGGGCGGGTGGCGCCCAACCTGGCGGAATTCAGCGTCAAGCTCGTACCCAAAAGTGAACGCCCCGTTTCTACCTCGGTCTACGCCGTCCAGACGCGGAATGCGCTGAAGCGACGACTACCGGGAGTGGAGGTCAGCTCCAATGAGGTCAGCTTCTTCGGCAGTGCCGGCGACATGCCGATACAAATCATCGTTTCCAGCCCGGAGTACGAAGAGGCTAAGTCTTACGCCGATACCCTGTTGTCGGTCGTCCGGCAGACGGATGGCACCATCGAGCCCGAATTGTCGACCGGAGAGGGCAGTCCGCAACTCAGTGTCGAGATCGACCGGGCCGAACTCTCTGAGCTGGGCCTGGACCTGCAGATCGTCGGCGGCACCCTCGCCGTCAGCTTCAACGGGAACACCGACGCCAAGTACCGCGAGGGCGGCGACGAGTACGATATCCGCATCCAGCTCGATGAGTTCGACCGCCGCCGCCAGGAGGATATCCTGGAAAGCATTTTTCTGAACCGAAAGGGCCAGCTGCTCAAGTTGCGACAGTTTGCCGAAGTGGTCCCCACCCTCGGTCCCGCCCTCCTGCAGCGGCAGGATCGCCTGCCCGCCGTTACCGTGCAGTCGCAAGTGCTGGGGCGCCCCGCCGGTACCATCGGCGCGGAGCTGCGGCAATGGATCGACGACAATCCGCCACCCTCCGGCGTCCGCATCGACTATTCCGGTGACCTGGGGCGGCAGGCGGAATCCTTCGAAAGCCTGATCATTGCCTTTGCCGCTTCCATACTCTTCGTCTACCTGATCATGGTGGCATTATACGATTCTTACATCGATCCCTTCGTCGTGCTGTTTTCCATCCCCGTCGCCGTGGTAGGCGCGCTGCTGGCGCTGGCGCTGGTGGGTGAGTCGCTCAACGTCTTCTCCATCGTCGGCATTATCATGCTCAACGGCCTGGTCGCCAAAAACGCCATCCTGCTGGTCGACTTCGCCAACCAGGGCAAGCAGGAGGGATTGTCTACCCGCGAGGCGCTGATCCGCGCGGGGCGCATCCGCCTGCGCCCCATCCTGATGACGGCCATCTCGCTGATCGTGGGGATGATCCCCATCGCGCTGGCCTCGGGCGCGGCAGCCGAATGGAAGAACGGACTGGCGTGGGTAATCATCGGGGGGCTGAGCACGTCTACCTTGCTGACGCTGGTGCTGGTGCCGGTGGTGTATATGGTGGCGGATAGGTTTACGAAACCTTCGGAGGGGTATTGATTACCCATATCTTTAATCGGAGGTAAACTTCTGCGGTTTTGCGGTTTTTCTGTTCCTCTGTTCTACGGTTCCGGCCTATTTTTAGCAGTTTTCACCTTTTTATAGACATTCAGAACAGATGAACCGTAGAAGCAGCCCCAAACCGACTTATGGGTAATCAGCACACCTTCAGAGGCTTCGTAAACGCAGCCGGGAAAAAATGACAAAATTTTTGTAAATTATACAGATCGTATAGATTTGCAAAACCACCGCTATGCCCCATTCGGCCCCTCAATCCCCGCTTCCTCACAGGAATTTTATTCGGCTTGTTGTTTTTTCTCCCTCTCTTTAGCAGCACCCAGCAGAGCGATATCCAATTTCAGCACATCGGACCTCAGGAAGGACTTTCAAAGACCATTATTTTCGAGATCTACCAGGATATCCATGGATTCCTTTGGTTTGAGAACTTTAGATACGACGGGCGGGAAATAAACCTTTGCAACTATAGAAAAAACAAGGCCCATCCAAAACAGAGAACTTAGGTGAACCGGCTGATACGCCCGGATTACCCAACCCTAAAATCACACCCTGATGAAGCATTCTCTGTTTTTCTTCTGCCTGCTGCTGCCTTGTGTTTCGCTTACACAAGCACCTTCTTCCCACTACACGGTTCCTTTCCAGATGCGAAGCAAACTGATCGTTTTCCAGGCTGTTGTCGACGGCCAAACCGGTTACTTCATCCTCGACACCGGAATCGAGCGGCTGCTGCTCAACATGCGCTACTTCCGCTGGGCCCCGAGCCGGAGAATCTGTGCCGGCGTGGACGGCCGCTGCCTGCCGGTAGAGGAACGCCTCGTCGATCTGGAAATCGGAAACTGGCGGCTCCCAAACACCCAGGCCGATATTACGGACCTGCGCGCACTCGAGGTGTATACCGGGCTGCCCATCTTCGGCAATGCGGGAGGATGGCTGTTTAAGGATTGCGAACTGGTCATCGACTACACCTTTCGGGAGCTGACGATTTATCCTCACAAGAAAAGCCCCCCGCACCGAAACCGGCACACCGAAGCGGAAGCTGCCTTATCCTTTAAATACAAGGGCGCGATGCCGGGCTTGGAAGTACAGATCGGAGCACGAACCTTCCGTTTCGGCCTGGATACCGGCGCCGGCGCCAACGTACTGGACCCGCGCCGGCGCAAGGACGTCAGGCCCTATTTTATAGCCAGAAAAGAGCAGGAACTGGCCACTTTCGGCAACAGCACTGCCACTACGATCGGCGGGGAGTTGCACGATCTTAAAGTGAACGGACAGAGCTGCCGGCCCATGCCCACCCTGCTCGCCTCCCTCGACGGTACGAACCGGCAACTGATCGGTCCCCAGCTGGACGGCCTGCTCGGTTATCCCTTTCTGTCCCGGTACCGCGTGGCGATCCATTTCAGAAAGCGGGAAATCCGGCTCTGGTCCCCGGAAACCGTCCGGGAGCAATACCTCGCTTACCAAGAAAAGCACAAAGGAAACAATAGGTAAAACTTATGGAACAATATTAAAAACACCAAAGCCGCATTGTACCGATCTTGTTACCGAATGACAAGGAACCAAATGGTTTCGACTAGTGTAGACGCACCGCGGTCAACTGCGGTGCGTTTATTTATTCAAAAATTCCTACCTTTATTCTCGCTTCCCTTACCCACTGATCCCATTCGCAACTCTGCAGAAAAACCTTCGTACACATAAACGAAAGAAAGGCACACTATGAAGGAACGCGTCTCCATCCGGCCGGTACGGCGTTTGTGGCAGGTCGATTTCAGAGAACTGTACAGTTACCGGGAACTTCTATATATTCTGGCCTACCGCGACCTTAAGGTGCGGTATTCCCAGACTTACATCGGTGTGCTGTGGGCGGTCATTAATCCGGTGCTGACGATCGTGATCCTGCACTTCGCTTTCGGCAAGGTCGCCAAAGTGGAAACCGGGGAAATTCCCCACATCGTTTTCACCATTGCCGGACTGGCCGGCTGGATGTACTTCGCCAATGTAGCCAGCCAGTCGGGTGCGGCGGTGCTGGGCGCCCAGGATCTGATTAAGAAGATCTACTTCCCACGTCTGCTGCTGCCGATGTCCAAAGCCATTACGGCGCTGATCGACTTCGGGGTGATCATCTTGTGCCTGATTGCTATCATGCTGATCAAGGGATACCCGCCCAGTCCCAACATCGTCTTTCTGCCCTTTTGGCTGTTGCTCATTATTCTGGTAGCACTCGGTTCCGGCCTGTGGATCAGCGCCATGACTATTCGCTATCGCGACTTTTTACATCTCATTCCCTTAATTTTGCGGATAGGGCTTTTTATCACCCCTATTGCTTTTCCAGCAGCCCTGATTCCGGACAATCTGAGCTTTGTCCTTTACCTCAATCCGCTGGCCGGCATCGTAGAAGGCGCCCGCTGGAGTGTCGTTGGTGGAGCTATGCCCGGCCCCTACTGGATATCAGCTGCCCTGCTCGCAATCGGATTATTTTTTTCCGGATTATATATATTTCAAAAAATGGAAAAGGAGGCGGCGGACGTGATCTGAACTAAGATCTGGGTATCCTGGCTGAAGGCTGAAAAGCGATGCCCCTGTGATAACAATACTTGAAACGGACTCAAATATGTCAAAACCAATTGCCATACGTGTTAACAATTTGCATAAAAAGTTCCTGCGCAACCGGCATCGTTCCGGCACCTTACGCGAGGCGATTACCGAATCGACAAAACGCTTTCTGGAAATGAACCGCATGGGCAGCGCCCAGCTGGAAGATTTCTGGGCGCTTCGGGGATTATCATTTGAAATAACACAGGGCGAAGTGGTGGGCATCATCGGGCGCAACGGAGCCGGGAAGAGCACGCTGTTGAAAATCCTGGCCCGCATCTCGCCGCCCACCAAAGGGGAAATCGATATTGAGGGGCGGCTGGCCTCCATGCTCGAGGTAGGCATAGGCTTTCACCACGACCTCAGCGGGCGCGACAACGTCTTCATCAACGCTGCGCTCATGGGCATGAAACAGCGGGAAGTTAAGGCCAGGATCGACGACATTGTTGAATTCGCTGGTCTGACCGAATTTATCGACACCCCTATGAAGCGCTATTCCACCGGTATGATCGCCCGTCTGGGTTTTGCTATTCTCGCACATATCGAAGCGGATATTCTGCTGGTCGACGAGGTGCTCTCCGTCGGCGATGCCGACTTCCAGCGCCGTAGCTTTGAGAAAATGGAAGAAAAGACCAAAGAGGGAAAGACCGTGATCTTCGTCAGTCATCAGCTGGCCGCTATGCGCAAGCTTTGCAACCGCTGTATTTACCTTGAAGAAGGGCGCATCGCCAGGCAGGGCAATCCCGATCAGGTCATCGATTACTACCTGGGGCAGGTGGACCAGGCCGAGCGCTCGGCGACCAACTACCAGGCCAGCAAAGACGAGCCGGTATACTTTTCTTATCTCGGCCTCGCCACCGAACAGTCACAAATCAAGTTTACCGATGAAATACTCATCCGTGGTAATATCCGGGTCAACCAGCGGCTAAGTAACATCCAGGTTTGTATGGCGATGCTCGACCGCTACGGAGAGCGCGTCTTTTCCAGCATCCGGAATCTGGAGGAGCCCATGCTCTTCCCCGGTAACGAAATTCCCTTTGAAGTAACAATACCCAGATCCATCATAGCCCCCAATCATTACTCCTTTCTCTTTCAACTCTATCTCCCGCCGGGCGTGGATATGTTCGATGAAGTAGCCGGGGTACTTCCTGTTCGAATCGTTGACACGGGCACCCAACTGGCGCAATACGAGAATCATGGCCGGGTAATCATCCCCTGTGAGTGGGAAATGGGAAATCAGAACGTATAATATGAGCACTCAAAGGCAGCAAAGTCATTCTTCCACGCTTCATCGCTGGACGCTGCGCGAGCGCATCTTCCTCCGCCTGGCGAGAATATTGCGCAGCATCGCCAGACCGGGACCTTTGACCCGCCCGCTCCTGGGCGCCTGGCTGCGGCAGCTCAAGTCCCGCCCCGTTCAGCAACTCCGCTTCGGCTCCGAAGTAGCCGTAACCCACAGCAATTTCTTACCGGAACGCAACCTGCTCCTTTTTCTGCGCCTGGACAGCAGCGATATGGACGTGTATGCCGAAGTTTTCACCAATAAGGAATACGGACCCTTTTTTGACTACGTAGAGCAATATCGGGATTTCCCTTCCATCCGGCGTATCGTCGATGCGGGAAGTAATATTGGAGTGGCAGCCATGCTTATGGCCGTGCGCTTTCCGGAAGCACATATCCTATGCGTGGAACCCGAACCGGGAAACTTAACCCGGTTGCGGATGCATCTCCGGCTCAATAAGCTGAAAAGACGATGCGCCGTATTTCCCTGCGCGCTGTGGGGCAGCGAAGCGGAGGATCTTGAATTCGATCATCAATTCCGCGACGGTAAAGACTGGTCGACCCGTGTCATTCCAGGCCGGGGAAATATCAGAGGAATAACCCTACCCATGCTGATGGAACAAAATGGATGGGAGCAAATTGACTTACTGAAAATCGATATAGAAGGCAGCGAAAAATGGTTACTGGAAGACCCTTCCGTTGCGGCCTCCTTTCTTCCGGGAACCCGCTTTATCGTAGTGGAAGTACACCCCGAAACGACGGAGCTGGCGCGTGTAGAACAAACACTACGCCAATTTCACTTCCAGATTCGCCGGGATAAAGAATTGATTTACGGTCGAAATACAAGAATAACGTAACGGATCATGCAAAGAGCAGTCCTTCTTCACCCAATCTCCGCCCTGCCAGCTGCACCTTCCGACATACTTGCTTCGCCAGTATCTGTCGCACGCCGGCAAAGTGAATCCCGAAAGCGATGAGGTTTTTAAAATACGCCGGAGTCAGCGAGCGTCTCAGTATCAGTTCCATACCGATCCGGCGATGCAGGAAACGACGTAGATGCACCGTGTTATAAAGCCCTTTTTCAAGGTTGGCGGCCTCGGCCTCTTGAATAAAGTTGAGCAGCGGTTCGACAACGGGTTCCCGAAAATCAATTTCCTGGCGGATAAAACGGGCCTCAATGGGCTTTAAAGGCCTGCCCATCAATAGTTCAAACCGGGGAATCCGTATCCGGTTTGACAGCTCCACCTGTCGCTTTCGCCGAAGGGCGCCGACGTTGGTGGCATGCTTCCGGTAATGCAATAGCACTTCCGGAATATTCGCGAGCCGGGTATATTTGCTGACCCGGACGAAAAATTCGTAATCTTCCGCAAACAGAAAATCCTCCCGGTATCGAAGCTGATGTTGCTCCAGCACCTGACGACGCAGAACGACGGAAGGATGGTTCAGTGTTGAACTGTGCAGAAAATGCAGTTGAATCTCCTCGTGGTTCAACGGAGGGCGGCGCAGTTCCTCCAGGGTTCCGAATACCCGGTACCAGGTGCCGCAGAGCCCTATTTCAGGATGAGCATCCATGAATTTGATCTGCCGCTCGAAACGCCTCGGCAAGGCGATATCGTCGGCGTCCATCCTGAACAGATAATCTCCTTTCGCCAGATCAAGTCCCCGGTTGAGATGCACCACGTACCCCTGGTTCTCTTTACTGGTAAAAAGGCGTATTCTGGGATCGGTAAAGGATCGAATGATCTCCAGACTTTTGTCGCTAGACCCATCATCGAAGATCAGGAACTCAAAATCGGTAAAAGTCTGATTAAGAATACTTTTCACCGCGTCTCCAACGTAATTTTCACAGTTGTAGACGGGCATGATAACACTCGCTCTTACATTTTTTGAATCTTTCATAGTTATTAATCCGTAAAAAGCAACTATGTGCCGGATCTACAGCTATTGAATACCGGAGAAGAGGGTAAAATGTGAATAACTCCTTTGCTTGATAGCTTACGCAGAATAGTTACGTAAGTTTTGAACGGACGGACAATTTATTAATTTCACAAAAGTGCAAAAAATATATCTAATACGCCAGCATAGCAACAAAGGGCTTCCGAATACCAGCGTGAAGGACCAAAAAAAGCAATTTTTCACTACCTTTATTCCCTTCCCCCCCTTTCCACGTAAGCAGCTATTTATGTATACCCAACAGCCAGGATCAAAGCGGGAATCCATAACTTATCAGAAAGGATGGCAAATCGGCTTGTCCGGCCCCAAAGGTCCGGAACAGATACTCCTGCCGGCGAAAGTCATCAAACTGGATCTCGATCAACCCTTAAAGGATCTTCACATCGGAGCGCCCTACCGGTCCGTTTATGCCTTAATCAGCAAAGGAAGCGCTCCCATCGGTCATCTAAGCATCCCCCTGCTCGGGGAATGGCTACCGGCATCCTTTCTCAAAGAGCGTCTACTTGGAGAGTTGAAAGAAAATTTGACGAAGGGGCTGATCGCAGAGGAATGTTCCATCGCCGCGACGGATTACTTTGGCGACCTGCCCTTTATATCCATTGTCGTGTGTAGCAGAGACCGGACGGAAGAGCTCCGCCACTGCCTGCGCTCTCTGGAAGCGATAGACTATGCGTCCTGCGAAGTGATCGTCGTGGACAACGCTCCGTCCGACGATTCTACAGAGCGACTGCTTAGGCGTGAATTCCCAAAAATGCGGTACTGCTGCGAAAGCAAACCGGGGCTGGATTGGGCCCGAAACCGCGGGGTGGAAGCCGCCCGCGGCGAAATCGTAGCCTTCACCGATGATGATGTACAGGTTGATCCTTCCTGGCTGCAGGCGCTGGCCCGCGCCTTTCGCCGCCCCGAGGTGTCGGCCGTCACCGGCCTGGTCTTCCCGGCCGAGCTGGACACCCCCGCCCAGGCCCTCTTCGAACTGGCCGGAGGGTTCAACCGGGGGTATCAGCGTCAATTTATCCACGCGGGACCGGGCAATCCCCGGCGGATCACCCATCACCTGGGCGCCGGCGAATACGGGACCGGCGCCAATATGGCTTTTCGCCGCGAGCTGTTCGACCAAATCATGGGTTTTGACCCTGCCCTCGACGTCGGTACGCCTGCAGAAGGAGCCGGCGACCTGGAATTCTTCTTCCGGGTGGTCGAGGAAGGGTTCCTGCTGGTCTATGATCCAACCGTGCTCGTATGGCATCGACACCGGCGGGATACTGAGTCGCTGTATAAACAGCTAGCCACGTGGAGCAAAGGGCTGCACGTTTTTCTGGAACAGGCCGGCCGGCGCTATCCGCATCTGGCCCACGGGGTCAAAAAAACAATGCGCTGGTGGGAAAAAAGAAATCGTCAACTGTTGCGTGACAGCCGCCGCATGCCGACCGACATCCCATCCGGGGTGTTCCGCAGTTTCCTGAATAATACGGATGAGGGGCAGCGCGTATACCGTCGCTCGGCTGAACAGACGGAAGCAATCATCCGCGACTTCGGAGTCGGGGAAGGACTCTCTTTTATGACCTGGCAGGCCCTGAAGCAAGAAGGACGAATCAGCCAGGCAAAGAAACCGCCGGCAGAACAAGCCGCTAATCAACTTCTGGAACTAGACCTTTCTCACCCCATTCCCGACTGGGAAGCGGGCCGGCACTGCGCCTCGGTCAACCTGCTCATCCGCGAAGCCAGGCAAGTCATCGGTCAGGTCAACTTTCCCAATGACGGGTTTGCGCTTTCCGGGGAAAGGCTAAAGGAACTGGCTGTCCGGGCTATTTATGATTATCTCAATGAAGACGCGCAGAACCGGTGGCGCGGAAACAGCAAAGCCGGACTGGACGCTATCCTGGAAAAAGAAATCCGCGTAGCGCCTTCCCATTTAACCGGTCTGCCGGAACGGCGCGCCTCCATTGTCATCGCTACCCTCGATCGACCCGATGCCCTCCGGGCCTGCCTCGATTCTATCCTGCGACACCGCACGCATGTTAGTTATGAAATTATCGTGGTGGATAATCATCCGGCTTCCGGACAGTCGGTCTTTGCCCGGGACTACCACCCCTTGGTGCGCTATCTGGAGGAATGCAAAAAGGGATTGTCTTACGCACGCAATACCGGTTTCAGGGCGGCCAAAGGCGAGATCGTCGTCGCCACCGATGATGATGTAGAGGTGAGCGATGGGTGGCTCGACCAGCTCATGAAGCACTTTAGCCGCAGCGATGTCATGGGCGTCACGGGTAACGTACTTCCCTATCGCCTGGAAAACAGGGCCCAGCAGCTTTTCGAATCTTACGGCGGGCTGGGCCGGGGATTCGTCCGGCGCGAATATGGACCGCGCTGGTTGCAGCAGCAGCGCTACCGCCCCCCCGCTACCTGGCAGATCGGGGCTACCGCCAACGCCGCCTTCCGCCGCACGGCGCTTGACGATCCGCGGATCGGCTATCTGCCTGAATACCTGGGCGCCGGCACCCCTGCCGGTTGCAGTGAAGACACATACCTCTTCTATCGCATTCTCCGGGCCGGCTACACCATTGTATACGAGCCCGGCGCCTACCTTTACCACAAGCACCGCGACACCCTGAAAGCCTTCAGAAAACAGGTGTACAACTACAGCAAAGGACATGTTGCGTATCTCCTGGTGACCATTTTTCGCGATAACGATTACAGAGGATGGTACCGGCTGCTCGCCGTGCTGCCCGCCTGGCACCTGCGCCGGTTGTGGAGGAGAGGAATAGGAAAGTACAGTCGCCGCTACGTGCTGTGGGAAATATTGGGGAACCTGGCCGGCCCTCTGGGGCTGTGGCGCGCCTACCGGAAAGCCCGGTCACATAAGTGAGCGTAAAGATCCAGTCATTCTGTGCGAAAGCCCAGGCTATGCAGTAGCTTAATCCGCATAATAGCCAGGGCAATACCACTCAGGCCCCGGCTGACCGCGGGATAGTGGAGCAGAATTTTCACCAGGTTTTTCAGGTAGGATGCCGATCTAGAGCGGCTGTTGTACAGGTCGCGTGCTAGCCGGTCATGGACGAAGCGACGAAGATCTTCCGGTTCGAACAAGTGCTGCGCTTCACTGCTGCGTTTCAGTTCGCGAATGACACGCTGCAGCTGCCTCACCTCCAGCGCCCCGTAATCCAGCGTTTGGCGGGCGAAGCTTTCCTCAAAGGGCTGTAGCGAGCGGCCGAAGACGCGCCGGTATTGTTGCACTCGCAGGTTGCCCACCAGCTTCATTTGCCGTTCTTTTTTAACCACCCCCACATTACTATCGTGCATGCGGTAGAGCAAAAGCACCTCGGGAATATTGGCCATTTGGGTCAGCTTCGCCAGGCGAACCCACATATCGTAATCCTCGGTGTAGAGGTATTCCTGCCGGTAGTAGAGTTGATGTTCACGCAATACACGTGTCCTGATGATCGCGGTGGGATGATCGATGGTGGTGCCGTTGAGCAGATGCAGGCGAATGCCGCTGTCGTGGGCGGGCGGGCGACGAAAGCGCCGTTTGACACCAAAAGTCTCTACCCAAGTACCGCATAAGCCCACTTCCGGATGCTTTTCCATAAAATCAAGCTGCTTTTCAAAACGGGTCGGCAGGCATATGTCGTCGGCATCCATACGGATATAATATTTTCCTTTCGCCTCATCGATGCCGCGGTTGAGATGGGTGACGTATCCCACATTTTCTTCGCTGATTATAAGACGGATGCGCGGATCCTGGTAGGAGCGGATAATTTCCAGGCTCCGGTCCCGGGACCCGTCGTCGAAGATGAGAAACTCAAAGTCCTCAAAGGTCTGCCGGAGAACGCTTTCAATGGCGTCGCCGACAAATCGCTCAGCGTTGTATACCGGCATCACGACGCTAGCCTTTACGTTATTCATGGGAGATATGCATTTGTTTTCTGTGTAAAAATAAAAAGGAGAAGCGAAACCTGCACAAAACGATGGGTTTTCAACAATTATTTACAAGAGGGGCTCCATTAGAAAGAAGATTAGTATCACTGAGTTGACTTCGGGGTGAATTACCTATAATTTAAACAACCTACGAACTCTCGCTTACCATTCCAGCAGCAGGAAACCGTTATTGCCTTTTTTTACGGTAGTTCCCAGGGTTTCGCCCTCCCTCGTCAATCGTTCCGCCAGCCACTCCGACTGCCAGTCGGTAGCGCGGTTCAGCTGAAACTGTTTGATCTCCATGGGCGCCATACGCAATTCCAGTAAAGCACCGGAATTCTTATCCAGTACGGGGAAATACATCAGGCTCAGTTCAGGCCGGTATTCCTGGTGACCGCCGATGCCTTCGTAATCGTTGAGCAAATCGCCGCAGCCGTAGAGAATGAGCCGCTCCCGGTACACCTCCATGCCCATGGGGTGATGGGAGGAATGCCCGTGGAGCAGATCCACCCCTGCTTCCTCAATCAGGCGTTTGGCGAAACGGCGCTGCTCCTCCGGAATAGCGTAGCCCCAGTTGCCGCCCCAGTGTACGGAGCAAATGACCAGGTCATTCTCCGTGGCGTGCTTCGCTATATCCGCCTGCACTTGTTGCAAAGAAGCGGCGGAAAGATCCGGCAGCCGGTTTACGCCGGGGTGTTCCTCTCCGGCAGCCCAGGATTGCGGGATGCCGGAGGTAGGTAATCCGTAGGAAAAGATGAGCATATTGGAGCTGTCATCTACAGGAAACACCATCGGATTGAGCGCCTGCCTGCTATTTCTACCGGCGCCGGTATAAGCAATACCCGCATTGTCCAGCGTGCTTAGCGTTTCACGCAGCCCCTCGACGCCCCAGTCCAGAACGTGATTATTGGCCAGCACGCAAGCGTCGATAGAGGCCGTCGTCAGGCATTTAACATTTTCGGGATGCATGCGGTAGTGGATGCCTTTGCCTTGCCAGAAATCATCACTGCTGGTGATACTCGTCTCCAGGTTGATAAAGCGGAAATCCGGATCAACACTTTTCCAGACTGATAGTGCGTCGCCCCAAATGTAATCGTAAGTTACCGGCCTGTCAATATTGCCGTTTTCCCGAATCCCAAGCTGCACGTATCTTTCTGCATTTTTGACGTAGCTTTCATGCAGTTGAGGATCGACCGATGTGGGAAAAAGCTGATCGATACCACGGCCGGTCATGACATCGCCGCTGAGGAATAAGGTGCTGGTCTGTTTATCCGGGGCAGAAGCTGTATTTTTCATGTTCTTCGGTTCTACTGTATTTTTTGAATTCCTTCCCGGGCTGCAGCCCGCAAGCAGAAGGAAGCCGCTGATGCTTCCCAGCAGGAGGAAAGCCCTCCATTCTCCCCATTTCCCGGAAAGTCGCAAGAATGGCAAGCGCAGAGAAAGTAAGAGAGTGGGGCTTGTTTTTCCGCTCTTCCCTGTTTCTCTTTCTCCGGAGTTTCCCGTTTCGCAGACTTTGACGAGTGCTGCCTGTTGAGTCATAGTTCGACATCTGATTACCCGTTTAACGATCAATGGTGATGCGGTGTGCGCTACAATCAACAGGTTATCGAAATTTTATACCTATTTTTGGGCGAATGGGGAGCTTTGATTTTATTAGCGTATGGATGGTAAGCGTAACCCTGAAAAAACATCTTTCATGGAAAAATCGAGGACTCCGGTATCTTTCCGCCGGATGATGATTGCGATCAAGCATTTTCTGCAAGACCGTTTTGACCTGCACGAAGACAGCGCCAGTGAGCAGGAGGCCATCGAGGAGATCCGGCGCGGCGTGCTTTTCCGCGGCGCCAACCTCTGGATTCTGATGTTCGCCATTATGATCGCCTCTATCGGGCTGAATGTCAACTCGCCGGCGGTGGTCATCGGTGCCATGTTGATCTCCCCGCTGATGGGGCCGATCATGGGTATTGGGCTGGGCGTTGGTATCAATGATTTCGAGCTCATCATCAAGGCATTGAAGAACTGGGGTATCGCTGCCGGCATCAGTATTCTGACTTCCGCGCTTTACTTTGCCATTACTCCGCTCAACGAAGCCCAGTCGGAACTACTTGCCCGCACCACGCCAACCCTATGGGATGTGATGATTGCCCTTTTCGGCGGTCTGGCCGGTATCGTCGCCGGGTCGCGCCGGGAGAAGAGCAACGCCATTCCCGGCGTAGCTATCGCCACCGCCCTTATGCCGCCACTGTGTACGGCAGGATACGGGCTGGCTACCGGGCAGTTCAACTACTTCATCGGCGCATTTTACTTGTTTTTCATCAACAGCGTCTTTATCAGTTTGTCCACTTTCCTCATCGTTCGGTTGCTGGGGTATCCCAAAAAAGAGTTTATGGACCAGGAGCGGGAGGCCAGCGTCAAACGTTATATTGCCATTTTTGCCCTCCTCACTATGGTGCCCAGTGTTTTTACAGGCTACCACGTAGTGCGCAAAAGTGTTTTCGAACGCCACGCCAACCTCTTCCTCAATCGGGAGTTTTTGCACCACAATACCCAGATTATCAACCGGAAAGTACACTACGAACGAGGCGAGCGTAACATCGAAGTTACCTTACTGGGCCAACCCCTTTCCAGAGAGGACGAAAATCGCATTCGCTCCCGCATGCTGCTGCCCGATTACCGGCTCGACGGGGCCAGGCTGCTCATTCACCAGGGCTACCAGGACGACGGCATTGACGAAGCCACGATCGTGCAGATGAACCAGGACCTGCGGGTGGGCATCATCGAGGATTTGTACCAAAAGAATGAAGAGATTATCCGCAGTAAAGATGCTCGCATCCGCCTTCTGGAGGCAGAAATACTGCGCATGAAATCCCGTGAACTCCCCGTCATCGACATCGCCGGCGAGGTTAAAGCCATCAATAAAAACATTACCGAGTTCTCCATTTCTCCCGCCATCCTGGCCCGGATAGACAGCCTCAGACCCGATACCTTCTACCTGGCCTATGCCCGCTTTAGACGCCGCCCCTACAACCGGGAGGTCAAGCAACTGGAAGAATGGTTGAAGGCGCGAACCAAGACGGCGGCCCTGCGGCTGGTGACGAATTGAAAGCCGGCTGTTGACAGTCGGCTGTTAGCAGCCCAGGCTGAACGGGAGTATGTATCGTTATTTTCCAGACTGGCGATAGCCGGTCAGCGCCCAGCATTCAGAACCCAGCATCCAGAACCCAGAACCCTTCCCTCAAAACCCCTCTTCCCATACCAACCGGTCATTTTCATCCCAAAGGCGGATATCATCAATACGTCCGCTGCCCTGGAAAGAAAAGCGGAAGCCCATCAATTGGCCGGCACTCTGTGCAAAGACGGCATGGTACATTTCCTCTTCATTCCGGTACAAGCTCACCTTTCGGTCACGGACCTCTATCCGCAGCTTTTGCCACTGACTGAAATCACAGCCGAAAGCCGATAAATCGTAGTCTTTACCTTCGATGATCTGTTCGCTCAGGCGCAGACGCAAATCGCCTACGCAACCGCCGTATGCAAGCGGTATGGCAAAAATGCCATCCGTAAATTGCAACAGCAGGCGGGTATTCTGACAGCGTCCGTCCCCGCCCCGGTAGGTGTTTTGTAACCGGGCTTCGAAGGTGAAGTGATCGCTGTTCACCCCTCCGAGTTCTTCAAAATAGTGGTAAGACAGGAGCTCCAGACCGGAGCGTTTTTGGCGACTTTCCTCCAAGCGCAACGAGTCGACACGCAGAAAACCGGCTTTTTCCAAATCACCCTGGGAGAAATAATAGGGATCGTCCTCCGGTCCCAACGTCGCCAGCCAGCTCTCCGAGCGGATATGTAAATCGTGCTCCCGGATCACTTCGCCGTTTACCAGGAGTTTTGCCCGCCAGTAGCCGGGAAAGGCGTAGGTAGAGGTGATCTGCGTTTTTTCAGCATTAACCGCGAAGCGACGATTTGCGTCCCAGTGCTGTTGAATCTCGACATGCTGAACCGGCAGATGACGCACATCATAATGAAACACCACCGTATTCGGCGCTCCCCTGACTACCGGACCGCTATAGAATCGAACCCGGTCCAGGTGAGTGGCCGTTAAGGAATCTCTCTTTTCGCTTTCGCTAAATGTACCCATCGCTACGAGGACCAGGAACAGCACAAGGCCCACTCCCAGGGCCCAGCGAAGTATGGTACGGGCGCTCAACCCCGGCTTACGGAACCCCAGCTTCCCGGTGGCGACAGGCTTTTCCCGCTGCGATTCCGCTTTGACCTCTTCCGCTTTGAAAGCCACCCAACTCTCATATCCCAGAAAACCGGCCAGCGCATTCAGGGTCTTGGTATTTGGCGAACTGTGATAGGGAAGTTTTCCCCAAATCCGTTTGAGGGTGGTGGTGCTGAGCAATACGCCCGTTTTTTCAAAAATCCGCTCACTCAGGGTTTCGAAGTCCTGGTTTCGCCATCCGCTGCTCTCGCTCCAGCCGAGTTGACACTCAATCCGGGAAAGACAATGTTCGAGTAGTTCTTTATCCGACATGGCGATGTTATTATCGGGTTGGATGAATCAATACGGACGTTGAAATGATTTGAGGGAATCCTGACGCGACTCCTGATCGCCGTCGATCGGTAAGTGGCCTTCTCAAACCCATTTTCGTCGAGTACAAACTTCAAATTAGGAAATGTATCGCTTTGCACCAACTTGTACGGCTTTGTATAAGCAAATGAGTACTGCTCCTGCGTACTTGGACGCGACTATTTATCCATCAAAATCTTTGACCATGTATTTCACTCGTTTATTTATTATGACCTTGATCTTCTTTGCCGGCATAACAGATACTTTCGCTAAACCGGCCGGTGCTGACTCGATCGCTTTTACTGATCCGGCCTGGAAGTTCCAGGCCAAAGAGGCTCAAATCGTATCTTATAAAGGCCGGGAAGCGCTTCGGCTGGAGAACGGACAGGCTTTTTTGGAAGACAGCGACTTTCTCAATGGCGTCATTGAATACGATGTTTATATGGAAGGGCAACGCGGTTTTCCCGGCGTGATCTTCCGGATACAAGACAGCGCCAATTACGAAGAGTTCTATGTTCGACCGCACCAGTCGGGAAATCCGGATGCCTGCCAGTATACCCCGGTATTTAATGATAATCCCGCCTGGCAGCTCTACCACGGAGAGGAATTCGGAAAGGCCTACACCTATCCGGTAAATAGCTGGATGCATGTAAAAATCATTGTTAGCGGTACACAGGCGGAAGTCTATCTGGATGGGGAAACCGAACCATTTTTCGTTATCCCCCGTCTTTTGCACCGGCAGCAACCCGGCGGCATCGGACTGAGCTCCGCAATTACGGCTTCTCATTTTTCCAATTTCAACTATCGCAGTAATTCCCGGCAGCAACTATCTCACCCGGTAGCATGGGCTCCCAAAGCTCTGGGCGACAACCTGGTAGAGGAGTGGAGTATTTCTGCCGCTTTTCCAGCCGGCCGCCTGGACAGTATCACCTCGCTGCAGGAAAAAGATGTTCCCCAATCCGGATGGGAACCCCTGGAGATCGAACCGGGGGGATTCATCAACATTTCAAGTATCCGTAGCCTGGAACCACAAGGAGACAATACCGTCTTTGCCCGCATTGTCGTGGAAGCGAAAGACGAAGCCCTGCAACCACTGGAATTCGGCTATAGCGACCGGGTCCGGGTATATTGTAACGGCCGGCTACTCTACCAGGGCGATAACACCTACCGCAGCCGCGACTATCGCTACCTGGGCACTATCGGATTGTTCGACCGCGTTTACCTGCCGCTGCGAAAAGGCCCGAATATGGTCCTTATAGCGGTCAGCGAAGCCTTCGGGGGCTGGGGGCTGGTAGGGCGGTTTCCCGAGTCTACTGACTTAACGGTGATTAAATAAGGCCGGCCGGGGGAATGTTCTCCGGAAAAAAAACGTTATTTTTTTGTCATGAGTACTCTGTACGACATCCTGGAGCTTTCCCCTTCGGCCACCCCGGAGGATATCCGGAGCGCTTTCCGCCGCCTCTCCAAACAGTACCATCCGGATGTCAACGAAGGCGCCGCCTGGTCCGAACTGCAGTTTAAAGAACTCAATCACGCTTATCAGATACTCTCCGACCCAGCGCTGCGCCGGGAGTACGATCAGTCTGTTCCCGTTCCGGAGAGCAAGAAAAAACACAAGCAGAGATCATCGGAGCAGCGCTCAAATAACACGAGAAGACGAAGGGCGTCTCATGCCCCACCCCAGCGCCAATCACCGTACCGCGGCTTTTTCCTGTTACTGGGGATCGCCGCTATTTTCCTGCTGGTGAAAATGTACAATCAGGAGCGCAGCAGGTATGAGATCCCCCTGTTACCCAAAGAAAGATACGGATACGAAAAAGTGGATCCCGTTCAGGTGCGGGAAAGGCTGGAACTGCTCTACCTTTATCAGGAGTTCCCTCAGTTGTTCCTGTCCGAAGATGCCCGGCAGCTCTCCAAAGCACCCCTCCCTACAGATTTTGCATCCGACCTCAAGTGCTTCCTCATGGAAGGCGATACAGCCGGATTTAACCGGCTGATAAGAAAAGTGGTGGAGAGAAATGAGAAATAGGAAACGTAAGAAAAAAGAGGGCCTCAACCCGGATTATTCATGAGTTGGTCTATTACGAAACCATGAATAATCCGTGCTAAACCCTGCTGCCCGCCCGTTCTATTTCGCAGTCTGGCCGGTCAAGCCTTCCGCCTTCCGACTTCAAATCACTGCCGGATCACCCGGGTCCTATACAATTGCTTCGAATCAGAGAGGGTAAGAACATAAGCGCCCCTGGGCAGTTGACTCACATCCAGTTGCAGGAAAGTGCCGGCGGACAATACCTGAAATTTGCGCTGCAAGATCCATCGGCCGTTTAAATCGGTCATGGAAAGTAGCAGGTGGTTCCCGTTTTCGAAAACTGGTAACTGGATCTGCAAGGCGCCCGCGGTCGGATTGGGAAAGACCTTCAATCTCTGTTGCGCCACCTGAGGTCGCTCCCTCGCCGTCAGCACCGAATTCCAGCCCAACTGTTCGAACATAGCGACAGTGACCTCTCCCGGATGATGAATGGATTCCGCACGTGCAAGCCGGGGCGTCATTAGTGCATTGGCTCCATCATCGCGGAAGGAAAATTCATCCAAATGGGAGATGCTTGACCCTGCCTCAAATTCACTGGGGGCAAACAACTGGGGATTGGCGCCCCCATTGACCGAAGCGGCCAGGGGGCTGGCGAAGAAAAGGCTGTTATTCGTGAAGGCCTCCAGCAAGGTATCCGATGGATTGGGAAATAAATCTTCATTTACCAGCCGCTGTTCCTGCCCATTTTCCAGGTACACATCATAAACGGCGGTAAAATCACCAAAACCTAATGCCCCTAAATCCTCCTCATTTTTTCGCGCCGAAGATAGAAAGCCCAGTCCGTGCCCGAACTCATGCAGTATCACAGATACCATATCGAAGCGGTTGATCGGCGTATTGCCGTCGAGGCCAAAGTACCAGTTGATATTCTCATTAACGGTCACCATGATATCAGCCATGGTGGTATCATTCAATTCACGTCCGGTAATAGATTCTGCAAGAGCTACGTTGTACCAGGTCTCCGGATTAACCGCTCCCGGAAAATCGCGAAACAAAGTGGTAGGACCGGCAGCAGCCAGCGAAGTGCTTCCCAGGGAATCCCAACTAACTTCCACCCTGATGGGAACATCCGACTGCAGAGTCGTCTCCCAGATATTCGCGGCATAGTCGATAGCCTCCTTCGCCGGTGAAGGTACATTCACATAGGTAATTTCAAGGTTGGATAACTTCTCTCCTTGCCCCCCTTCGAAATGAGAAGGCGGATCAACCTTGAAATCCCATTCAAAGTCATTGTAATAACAGATAATCGTATCCCCCGGCCCTTCGACCTGGGCCCTCAGGGAGAAAACAGACAATAGGCACAAGATCAAGGCTATCCAGGGAAATGCCGAAAAACGGCTGACGAAGCGATGGGCTTTATCCTCCCGTGGCTTTAGAAATAAAGGGGAAAGCATGCGCTGGGTAAATGTAATTTGCATAGTCAACAGGCTGAGTTTTAAGGACCAGATACACTTTTGTGTAACTCATTTACTTCCCACAGGTTGACTGCCAATAGATTTTATTGCCGGCCGATGCCATACGGCTGTCAGAAAACGAGCAAAGGGTATCATTCAACTTTTCTCTCCCCAGATCTTCGCCAACTCTACTATCGTTTTGGCTGCCTTCTGCATATCCTGTACGCTGGTCCATTCCTTTTTGGAGTGAAATGCGTATTCTCCGGCAAATATATTAGGGCAGGGCAGCCCCATGTGGGACAAGCGCGAGCCGTCGGTGCCTCCACGTATGCTCGAGTGAATAGGTTGTACCCCGGCACGGCGGATGGCCTCTTCCGCATAGGCGACCACCTGAGGATGCTGATCCAGCACCTCTTTCATATTTCGATACTGCTCGGTGACGTCGAAAGTCAGCTTGGAGTGGGGATAATTTTCCATGACCGACTCGGCGATATCCAGGAGCAGGTCCTCGTAGTCCTGAAGCACCTCGTCCTTAAAATCGCGGATAATGAATTCCAAAGTCGCTTTTTCTACCGTGCCTTCCACCCGGGTCGGATGAATGAAGCCCTCTTTACCTTCGGTGGTTTCCGGCGATAATCGATCTTTGGGTAAGTTGGCCAGGATTTCTCCGGCTGTCTTAATGGCACTCTCCATTTTACCCTTGGCGAACCCAGGATGGACGCTGACCCCCTCGATGGTGATGGTCACCATGTCGGCAGAGAAGGTTTCATCTTCCAGGGAGCCTAAGCGTTCTCCATCGATGGTGTAGGCAAAATCGGCGCCCAGTTTTTTCAAATCCACCTTATCCACGCCACGGCCGATTTCCTCATCGGGCGTGAACAGAATTTTGATCGTGCCGTGGGATATATCGGGATGGCTCATGAAGTGATGCACAGCGTCCATGATCGCGGCAAGTCCGCATTTGTTGTCGGCGCCCAGCAGCGTTTTACCGCTGGCGGTGACGATATCCTCCCCTACTTTATCCTTGAGGTGAGGATGCTCCGAGGGGCGGATAACCACCGAGGGATCATCCGGAAGGAGGATGTCAGAGCCGTCGTAATCGCGATGTACGATGGGTTTGACGTCCTTGCCGCTGCTGTCTGGAGAAGTATCTACATGGGAACAAAAGCAGATAACCGGAACTTCCTTATCGGTCGTAGCGGGAATGGTCGCGTAAACGTAACCGTATTCATCCAGCCCGGCGTCGCTGACGCCCATTTCCTTTAATTCCTCCACCAGCAGCCGGCTGAGGTTTTTCTGCTTTTCGGTTGAAGGAAAAGTATTGGATTGAGGATCCGACTGCGTATCGATCCTGACGTAGCGCAGAAAGCGATCTAAAACGGTGTGTTGCATGAGTTGGCGTTTTGTTCTTTTCAGAATAGGGCTGCTGGAATATGGCGCAAGATAGCTGCAAGGTAGACAAATCAATCAATAGGTTTGTACTACGATAAAGCAGGTTTTTACTTTGATAAAATGCGAACCGGAGTTAAAGTTCAGGATTAGTGTTCCAAGATCATCGATGGCCATTTCTACTTCGTCTGATTTCTCCTGTCTTACATCGAGATTTACGTCTTTTTGCAACTCTTTCAACGACATCCCGGTTGATTTAATCATACGACTAACCTGCCGAATAAACCCAGCTAGTAACTGGAAATCAATTGCTTAAAAAACTCATTTCATCCTATGCGTTGAATCTTTACCCCTATTTATTCATCCTAAAACCAAAATCATGAAAACCTTGTTTCTCATTTGCTGCATGTGCCTGACAGGTTATTACGTATCCGCCCAGACCGTCATTTTGGCCAATTCATCCAAAACCGCTCCGGTCCGGGAAGCTTATATGCCGGCCAGCAAAAATTACGACCTTATCGCCTTTCCCTCCAACTACCAACAGCGGGCCCAGTTCCCGGGAGGCTTCGAACAACTGGAAAAGTTCATCCAGGAAGAGCTGGAATATCCCGAGACCGGCCGTCGGTACGCCATCGAAGGAACCGTAACCCTGCGTCTGACGATCGATGCCCACGGCCAAATCAGCCAATGTCAAATCGTCGAATCGCTCAGCGCCGAATGTGATGAAGCAGCCCTCAAAGTCGTTGAAAACATGCCCGGCTGGCTTCCCGCCCAACAAGGCGACTACTACATCAAAAGCCACCAGTACCTGACCATTCGCTTTTCCCTGCAATAAGTTTTTCGTGAAACCGATGTGCATAGAAGGGCCCGCCATCCCCGACCGAATACTGCCCTTTAGCATTCACGAAGAATTTATCCGTCGGCACGGCACTGCTGACGGCCGACTGCTAACTGCCAGAAGGTCTCTACCCCAAACCCTAAGTGAAAAGGCGCCTGCAATCCGAAGATTGCCGGCGCCTTTCATTCTTATCGGAAAAACGCTTAAATTCCGGCCGGGTAAGTAGTCGGCAGTTTTACCCGCCCGTCCCGCTTTTCAGGCGGGGACGGTCGGATAAAAGTTGGCAGTCGCTTGGGCTCGGCGTGGGAAATGCACTGCCATTGCTGAGGCCAGCCCCGAGCACCCACCCAGCACCCAGCCTCTACCGGACAAACATCATCTCCCGGTACTTCACCAGCGGCCACTCGCGGTCGTCGATCAGGTATTCGAGGCGATCGGTATGCAAGCGAATTTCGCGCATCAGAGGCAGCACCTCGTTACAGTACGATTTGGCCTGCGCGGTTGGATCCTCCAGATCATTGGCCACGCGGCGAGCCTCGGTCATTTGCTGCACCAGGTGGTTGATCTTGTTGGCATTTTGCGAGATGCGCTTCACGACATCGAGCTGTGTGGCGTAGTGCGTTTCATCCAGCCCAATGTTTTTCATTTGCGCAATATTATCGAGCAGGGACGTCTGGTATTTGAAGGCAGCCGGTAATACGTGGTTGATCACCATTTCACCCATAGTACGGGACTCGATCTGCACCTTGAGGATGTAGTTTTCACACATCACATCGTAGTGTGCTTCCAGTTCTTTATCAGTGAAGACGCCGCTTTCGCTAAAGAGCGTACGGGAGCGGTCAGACAGGTAGGCACCCAGGGCATCCGGCGTATTGGGCGTATTGCTCAGGCCGCGCCGTTCGGCTTCTTCCTTCCAGGCTTCGCTGTAACCATCGCCTTCGAAACGAATGGGTTTCGACTCGGTAATGTACCGCTTCAGGACAGTGAGGATAGCCGCATCACGGCTCAGGCCATCGCTTTCCAGTACCTCCTCAACTTCCTCTTTAAAGCTTTCCAGCTGCTGGCCGACGATGGTATTCATAATCGTCATGGGCGCAGCGCAGTTCATCGAAGATCCCACCATGCGGATTTCGAATTTATTGCCGGTAAAGGCGAAGGGGGAAGTGCGGTTGCGATCCGTATTATCCAGTTCCAGGTTCGGAATTTTACTCAGCAGGTCGAGCACTTCTTTTACCCCTTCTGCGTCTGCCTCGATGCCGGCTTCGATGTCGTCGAGTACTTTGGTCATCGTCTCTCCAATGAAGATAGAGATAATGGCCGGTGGTGCTTCGTTGGCGCCGAGGCGATGATCGTTAGAAGCCGAGGCGACACTGGCGCGCAGCAGATCGGCGTGCCGGTTAACGGCCTGGATCGTATTGACGAAGAAAGTAAGAAACTGCAGGTTTCTACCGGGTTGCTTCCCAGGCGAGAGCAGGTTTTTGCCGGTATTGGTGCTCATCGACCAATTGTTGTGCTTACCGGACCCGTTGACACCGGCGAAGGGCTTCTCATGCAGGAGCACGCGCAGCCTGTGGCGGTGAGCAATGCGGTCCATCATATCCATCAACAGCTGGTTGTGGTCGACGGCCACGTTGACCTCCTCAAACATGGGCGCCAGCTCGTACTGGCCGGGGCCTACCTCATTGTGGCGGGTGCGTACCGGAATACCGAGGCGATGACACTCCGTTTCCATGTCACGCATGTAGGCGTATACCCGCTCGGGAATCGAGCCGAAATAGTGATCGTCGAGCTGCTGCCCCTTGGGTGAATTTTTCCCCAGCAAAGTACGGCCGGTCAGCATCAGATCGGGACGGGCGTTGTAGAGGGCTTCATCCACCAGGAAATACTCCTGTTCCCAGCCCAGGGTAGCGATGACGTGATTCACTTGCTCATCAAAAAACCGGCAAACGGGAATAGCCGCTTTTTCCAGATAGGACTGCGACTTGAGCAGCGGCAGTTTGTAATCGAGCGATTCGCCGCCGTAGGTGACGAAAATAGTCGGAATACAAAGGGTACAGCCCTCCCCTACTTCGAGGATGAAGGCCGGCGAGGAGGGATCCCAGGCCGTGTACCCCCGCGCCTCAAAGGTGGACCGCAGCCCGCCTCCCGGGAAGCTCGATCCATCGGGCTCCTGCTGCGCCAGTTCGGCGCCGCCGAACTCCTCGATGACCTGTCCTTCGGAGGAGATGGTGAAAAAAGAATCGTGTTTTTCGGCGGTCCGCCCGGTCAATGGCTGAAACCAGTGGGTATAGTGGGTGGCTCCTTTATCCATCGCCCACTTCTTCATGGCCGCGGCTACCAGATCGGCATCGGCACGCGACAATTTGGACCCGGACTGAATAGCCGCTTTAACATTCAGATAAGCATCTTCTGATAAGTATTGCCGCATAGCGGCGTCTCCAAATACATTCTCTCCAAAAAAGGAGGATATCTGATCGGAGGGAACATCCATCATTTCGAGATCAACCGCAGAGCGGCTGAAGATAGTTTCCAATGCGGAAAAACGGGAAAGACTCATGTCAGCTCTAGTTTTAAAATGATTGAATCATCAAAGTTAATAAATCGTAAGAAAAAAGGCCACCTTCTATTGAAGGTGACCGAAAGAATACCATCTATATACTCAAGTCTTTATACATTCACTTTTTCTTTGGTGAGATCATTGCTCTCCACCTTGCCCTTAACATGATGCGGGCTACGACCCGGTTTTAAATCCATTTCAGTAGTTTTTGTCTTGCTCCGGAGGTTAGACGCCGGCCTGCAACCGTCTAACCAGATGTAATCGAATTTGAGCTTAGCCATTATTGTAGAATTTAATTTTAAAAATAGGACCGGATAAATATGCCTTTATCCAGTCCGGAATGAGCGGTACATTCCTATTTTTTAAATCAGCCCGGCTCCTGCAGGTGTAAAAAGCTGCTCCACCGGAGTGGAGCAGAAAAATGCATGTTACCTATGCAGGAACTAGAGCTGATTTAAAGCTGATTTTTCGGTGCTTTTTGCTGTTGCTTCAAATTGAGCTGTTTCACTTTCTGTTAAAAGGCGTATACGGCAGCCATCAGAAAGGTGGGTAGTGAACTTTGCAACTTGCCTTCATCGTCCTCGAATATATCGTCCGATGCCAGATCTATCCTGAACTCGGGAATGAAGGTCAGTGGACCGATGTGGAAATTCCCCGACAGCGTGAGATCCACCACATTCCCCTCCCCGACTCCCAGGATTAACCCATCGGGATCGCTCATGTATTCTCCCCGGGCTCCCAGGGTGAAAAGGTTCGAGAACGCGTAATTGGCATACAGAGCCGCCCCTGTCCAGCTTTGGCTACCTCCTTCGGTTACATCGCTGATCTTACGGCTGGCATTGAAGCCCAGCCCAAAAGCATCGCTCACCTGATAAGTCGCTACCACGTCCACCTGGTGGACAAAGACGTCGGGTAAATTATCTTGCCCTTCGACCTCCTGTCCGGTCAGGTAATTGAGATACAGTTCGAAAGCGTCATCCGCATAGGACAGTTGTAATCCGAGGTGTTTGCCTGAGACGAAATCAAACTTGTTATCGGTATCGTTAAACACCCCGAGCATTGCCCCCCACTTATCGGAAAAAGCGATATCTGCCTTCAGGCCTGTATGGTAAAATGGCCCGTTTGAAAACAGATAGGAGGTGCTGTAATTGATATTGCCGGTGGCGTCAATGACCTCGTAGCCGACGAATGTCCCGAAGTTGCCGGCGGTAAGCGTCAGCCAGTCAGCCGGTGAATAGGTGATAAACAGCTGCTTGATAGCGGACAGCGTCGTTCCCGCGAACCCGTTGGCGGTTTCCCCCCGTGGGCCTACTGCCAAATCAGCTACGAAACCGACTTTGCCGACTTCCTTGGAGAGGATAACATTGGCCATGCCCAGTGTAAAACCATTCTCCAATTCCGTAAAACTGGTAGGAGGTGGAGTACCGGTAAAGCTATGCTGATAGTAAACATCGACCGCTCCGGTGATATCCACCGGGAACCCTTTTATAAGCGGTTCCTCGGCGATAAGCGCCGTATCAACTGTATCCTGCGCCCGTATGTACTGCACAAACAGCAACAACAAAAAAACAGTAGTTGTCAAAGATCTTTTTTGCATTTCCTTCAAATTTAAGGTTAGAGATATGGGTTAAGACAGGGGAGCTTGTTTTTAGCGGGCTTCATTCGCCCATGCTTCCAAAAATCCAAGCCGTACTGACAAACCGCTATTTTATCCCTCCGGATAATTTGAGAAAATGCCAACAAAACATTAATTTTGAGGCAGACACGAGGAAGCGGTTCGCCGTTTTCTTGATGGGTCTCTGGATAAGCGCCACTTTCCAGAGACCCTGTTTTTTTACTTGACTACGAGATTGTAGCCCTTTTCCTCCACCGATTCAGCGTAGGCATTCATGCCATGTTCAGCTACATCTAACCCGTGAATCTCTTCTTCTTCCGACACGCGGATGCCGATCGTCACCTTCAACAGGTACATCAACCCGAAGGCGAAGGCAAAAGAAAAAGCACAAATGGCCAGCGTGCCGTATAGCTGTACCAGGAATTGCTGCGGGCTGGCCAGGCTGCCGAATATACCGACGGCCAGGGTTCCCCAGATGCCGCAGATGAGGTGAACAGAAGTAGCCCCCACCGGATCGTCCACCTTAATTCTGTCAAAAGTCGATACCGCCAATGGGATAATGGCGCCGGCGATCAATCCGATCAGAATAGCAGCCGCAGGCCCCATTTGATCGGCGCCGGCCGTGATGCCCACCAGCCCGCCGAGTATACCGTTAAGCACCATGGAAAGGTCATGCGATTTGAACATCAGATAGGAGATGAAGAAAGCACCCACCGCCCCGGCCGAGGCCGCCAGCGAAGTCGTGACGAATACCAGGGAAACGGATACCGGATCAGCGGAAAGCACGGAGCCTCCGTTGAACCCAAACCAACCGAACCAAAGCAGAAATACGCCGACGGCAGCCAGCGGCATACTATGGCCAGGAATAGGCTTAATTCCGTTCTTGGTGTACTTGCCGGTACGAGGCCCCAACAGGATGACACAGGCAAGCGCGGCTGCCCCCCCTACCGCATGGACAAGCGTGGACCCCGCAAAGTCATAAAAGCCGGCTGATTCCAGCCATCCGCCGCCCCATTTCCACATACCGGTGATGGGATAGCTGATAGCCACGAATATTACCGCAAAAATCAAAAAGGAATTGAGCTTGATGCGCTCGGCGACGGCTCCCGATACAATGGTAGCCGCCGTGGCAGCGAACATCGCCTGGAAGATGAAATCCGTCCAGTAGGTGTATCCGCCATCAGCATAAGCAATGGCTCCCGCATTTCCTTCCGGCATGCTCAGCCCGAAACCGGCAAATCCAAAAAACCCGTTTGCCGCTGCATCACCCGGATACATCAGATTGAAACCACAGATGAAATAGGTCAAAATGCCTATCGCTATGATCATCGCGTTTTTAAATAAAATGTTGACGACATTTTTGCGCTGAACCAGTCCGGATTCCAGGGCGGAGAACCCCAGGTGCATGATAAATACCAGTGCCGTAGCAACCAGCATCCACACATTGTTGGCGGTAAATAATGCTTCATTCATTGTATTAGTCGTTTGAGTGTTAGCGAATAGAGTGCATACCTTCCAGACCCCGAGTCCGGCAAGCATTTGGTGTTATTTAGTTCAAATGAGAATTATTTTATCTTGGAAAACCGGCCGGCGGCATCGGTCGCAGCAGCCGAATTACTATTGTTAAATCGCCTCAGCTCCCGTCTCTGCCGTGCGAATGCGCGTAACGGACTGTACGTCAAAAACCACGATTTTACCGTCGCCGACCTCGCCGGTCCGTCCTGAACTTATAATGGCCTCTATAATGTGATCCACCATTTCATCGGTAGTCAGAATATCCAGCTGCAGGCGGGCGATGTAATCGGAATCGAAAGAACTACCGCGATAGACAATCTTCTCCCCTTTCTGCAAGCCGAAGCCTTTGACATCCTTCAGGGTAAAAAAGTTTACACCGATTTCTGCTAATGCATCCCGCACTTTTTCAAAACGCGAGAGCCGGATTATTGCCTCGATCTTTTTCATTTTTGGTACTTTTGTTTGTGTCGTTTGAAATAAAGGCCGGTGCCGGTACGGCCTGCCGTAACTTTCTTTTGAAAGCCACGAAGCACTTTGGATTTTCCTTTGGGTCAAGAAAACTTCGCGAAATCATAAATGCAAAGTTAAGGTACAAATGACACTAAGTGAAAACAGACTTTGGTCAATCCTGTGAAACCCAAAGCGACGGCCGAGCCGCATAAACAATTGAAAATGAATCAAATAACCAGCACCCTTTTGTCATGTTCAATGCATCAAAAGATCAGCTTTTCACCTTAATTAAGTCCTTGAACAAAGCGGAGAAACGCAACTTCAAGCTCTACACCAACCGCTTTCAAAGCGGTCAGGATACTAAATTTATTCAGCTGTTCGACGTGCTGGACCGGCTTTCCGAATACGACGACGAGCAAATACTCCGTCGCCTGCCGGAAGTTAAAAAACGGCATCTGCCCAACCTGAAACGCCATTTATACAAGCAAATCCTCATCAGCCTGCGTCTGATTTATATCAAAAAGAATATTGATATTCAGATTCGCGAGCAAATCGACTTTGCCCGCATCCTGTACGGCAAGGGGATGTATATGCAGGCGCTCAAACTGCTGGATCGCATCAAACAAATTGCCGAAGAGCATCATCAGGACATTTTACACCTGGAAATCCTCGAGTTCGAGAAGCTGATCGAAGCCCGCCATATTACGCGAAGCCGCGCGGTGAAAAACAAAATGGAAGATTTGCTTGAAGCCTCGATTCACCGAAGTAACGTCACCCATACCACCAGCCGGCTATCGAACCTCAACATTCAGGTACAGGGCTGGTACATACAGCACGGCCATGTGAAAAACGATGCGGACCTGACAGAAATCAAAGCCTATTACGACTCCGTCTTTCCCGATGACCTCAAACTGGAGTCGCTGACTTTTTTGGAGAAGATCAACCTGTTTCAGTCGGAAATGTGGTATCACTATATCCGTCTTGATTTTCCCGCCTGCCGTGGCGAAGCTCAACGTTGGGTGAAGCTCTTTGAGGATAATCCGCAGATCCAGGAAAAAGATCCCGACCTGTATATGCGGGGACTTTATTACCTCCTCATCTTTTCATTCTTCCTGGAAGAGGTAGCCCATTTTGACCAGTATTTGCAACAGTTCGAAACTTTTGTACAAAAATGCGAGGAGGGGTTCAATGCCAACTCCCAAATGATCGCCTTCGTTTACCTCAATTTATCCCGGCTTAACCAGCAATTTCTCAAAGGACGTTATCAACAGGGCCTCTATCTGGTTCCGGAAATTCAGGAGGGCATTAATACTTTCGAGGAACACACCGATGCGCATCGCATTCTCTTGTTTTACTACAAGATCGCCTACCTCCATTTCGGCTGCGGCCACTTCGAAAATGCACTGGATTATCTCAATAAGATTACCACCCTGCAAAGCGGTTTTCTGCGCGACGATTTGCATTTCAACGCGCGTCTGCTGCACCTCATCTGCCATTATGAAATTGGCAACTACGGCCTGCTGGAGTACCTGATTCCCTCCGTTCAACGCACCATTGAAAAGGGCCGTGACACCAGCCGCTGGCAAAAGGCGACCCTCCAATTTATACAAGAACTGAATAAACTGACAGCTTCGGATCGCCCGGCTGCTTTCAGACGCTTCCGGCAAAAAATTAAAGGCCTGGCGAAGGATCCGTTTGAACAAAAAGAAATCCTCTACCTCGATATTCCCTCCTGGGTGGAAAGCCATCTGCAACAGTGCAGCATCCAGGAATTACAAAGCCGGCAGCGTCTGAATATCGAGGAGTGAGCTTCCTGTATCTTCAACGCGAGCATAACACCCTACAATATAACCATTAAGCATTTTCCCATGCCTCGATTGCTATGGATAGTAGGATTGTTTGTTTTCCCCGCCGGACTTATCGCACAAAGAGATACCCTGGCCGGGGAGCCCTCGCCCGTATTACAGGATGTCATTGAAGACTTTCTGCAGAACCAAGGGGAAGGAGGAGAATTTGATTTCAACGCTATTTTTGAAGAACTGGAGTTTTTCCGCGAGCGGCCGCTGAATCTTAACCTGGCCTCGGAAGAAGAACTGCGTGGCCTTCGCCTGCTCACCGACCGGCAGATCATGGAACTGCTCAAGTACCGCCGTCAAGCCGGATCGCTTATTTCGCTATACGAACTGCAGGCCGTGCCCACTTTCGACCTCGATGCTATTCAGCGTATCCTTCCTTATGTGACGATAGACGGCGACCTGGACGATTATCAGGTCTCACCGCTGAGAATGATCAGCCAGGGAAAAAATGAATTCTTTTCCCGCTGGTCCCGTATCGCCGAACAACAGAAGGGATACACCCCGCTGCAAGCGGGAGAAATGGCCGGCCGCTACCTCGGTGACCCCAACCTCCTCTACTTGCGCTACCGGCATACTTATTCCAATCGCCTGAGCTTCGGCTTTACGGCCGAGAAAGATCGCGGGGAGGAATTCTTTACCGGTTCCAACCGGAACGGATTTGATTATTATTCCGCTCATTTCTACATGCGGGATTACAACAAGACCCTGCGCGCACTGGCGCTGGGCGACTACAACATCAGCTTCGGTCAGGGGCTGCTGCTCTTCTCGGGCTTTAGTTACGGTAAGGGTTCGGCCAGCACCAGCATCAAACGCTCGGGAAGAACCGTTTATCCCTACGCTTCCGTCAATGAAGCCATCTTTATGCGGGGCGCAGCGACTACCCTCAGCTTCGGCGATCACCTCGAACTCACCACCTTCCTCTCCTGGCGGCGGCGCGACGGCAACCTCACCGACCCCGACACCAGTGACACCGGCCTGCCCTTTCGCGATTTCACCGCCTTCGACCTGGACGGCTATCACCGTACACCCGGCGAAATCTTCGATGAAAAGGTCATCAGCCAGTTTACCAGCGGCGGTAGCCTCAAATACCGGATCCGCAACGGACACCTCGCCTTCAACACGATCTTCGACCGCTTCGACAAATCGCTGGAACGCCGGCCCCGCCCCTATAGCCGCTTTTATTTTCGAGGCAGACAGCTGCTAAATACGAGCTTGGATTACTCTTATATTTTTCAAAACTTCAACTTATTCGGCGAAACCGCCCTGAGCGACAACGGCAGTATCGCTACGGTTAACGGGCTGCTCATCGGGCTCGACCGGCGGGCTGATCTCGCGGTGCTCTTCCGCCATTATCCCCAAGACTATGTCGCCCTCAACGCCAACCCCTTCGCCGAAACCAGCGGGGGCCGCAACGAAACCGGCCTCTACCTGGGCCTGGAAGTACGCCCCTCCCGCTTGTGGACCCTGAATCTCTATTTCGACCAGTGGCGGCACCCCTGGCTGCGCTTTAACGCCGACGCGCCTTCCCGGGGGCGGGAATTTCGAGGACGACTCACCTATTACCGCAAGCGTCAGCTCACCGTGTATCTGGAAGCCCGCGAAGAAGTCAAAGAGCTCAATGCTCCGGTCAACAACGGCCCCTTCGACCGCATCATCCCTCATCGACTCCTGCTCACCCGCCTCCACATCGCCCCCCAGCTCAGCCAGGCGCTCGAACTGCGCACCCGCATCGACTGGGGCTTTGCGGATAATGCCGTGGAAGGTAAGCAATTCGGCTTTATGGTACTCCAGGATATTCTCTTCCGGCCCATTGAGTTTCCACTCTCCTTCACCACCCGCTTCGCCATCTTCGATACGGAGGGGTACGATATTCGCTTCTACCACTACGAAAACAACTTGCTCTACGCCTTCTCCATCCCGCCTTACTACAACCGCGGCACCCGCTTCTACCTCAACCTGCGCTACCGGCCCGCGCAGGCGCTCACCTTCGAGTTTCGCTTCGCCCAAACCTATTGGGCAAACCAATCTTCCATCGGTTCCGGCCTGGAAGAAATCGATGGCCCGGTAAGGACGGAGCTTGCCGCGCAGATTAAGTACCAGTTTAATAGTAAAGTCCGCTGAGGGAATGCAAAGGACGCAGAGCAGGCGGGGCAGCCGCGCTGACAGAAGGGCGGCACGCGGAGGCGCAAAGGACGCAAAGCAGGGCGGGGCAGCCGCGCTGACAAAAAGGCGGCACGCGAAGGCGCAAAGGACGCAGAGCAGGCGGGGCAGCCGCGCTGACAGAAGGGCCGCACGCGGAGGCGCAAAGGACGCAAAGCAGGGCGGGGCAGCCGCGCTGACAAAAAGGCGGCACGCGAAGGCGCAAAGGACGCAAAGCGGGCGGGGCAGC